>Ga0105245_10000394_pt1 | contig 40534 bp, 31 predicted proteins | sample KBSM54metaG_FD_81523 | JGI IMG/M metagenome (GOLD analysis project Ga0105245, IMG submission 81523) | Miscanthus rhizosphere microbial communities from Kellogg Biological Station, Michigan, USA - KBS M5-4 metaG | ecosystem: Host-associated > Plants > Roots > Rhizosphere > Soil | place...
CCGCTGCCGCAGACGCGGCGCTTCCAGCGATCGATCAAGCGCCTCGATCAGACGATTTACGCGATCATCAACGAGCGTCGCGCGTCCGGCGAGGATCGCGGCGATCTGCTGTCGATGCTCCTCCTCGCGCAGGACGAAGAGGGCGACGGCGGCGGCATGACCGATCAGCAACTGCGCGACGAGACGATGACGCTCTTTCTCGCAGGACACGAGACGGCGGCGAACGCGCTCGCGTGGACGTGGTATCTGCTCGCGCAGCATCCGGAAGTCGAGCGCGCGATGCGCGACGAGATCGAGAGCTCGCCGCTCGAATATTCGCGTCTGCCGTTCACGGAGATGGTCTTCGCCGAGTCGCTGCGCCTCTATCCGCCCGCGTACGTGATGGGACGCCTCGCGACGGAAGACGTGAAGATCGGCGACACGCTCGTGCCGCGCGGGTCGATCGCGATCGTGTCGCAGGCCGTGACGCATCACGACGCGCGATGGTGGCCCGATCCGGAGCGCTTCGATCCGATGCGCTTCGCGCCCGACGCCGAATCGTCGCGTCCGAAGTTCGCCTACTTTCCGTTCGGTGCCGGACCGCGCGTCTGCATCGGCGAAGGCTTCGCGTGGATGGAGGGCGTACTGCTGCTCGCGACGATCGCCCAGAAGTGGCGGATGACGCTCGTGTCGCAAAACGTCGAGCGCCAGCCGCTGATCACCCTGCGTCCGAAGGGCGGGATCAAAGTGAAGTTGCAGCGACAGGACTAGAATCTTCGCCATGCCTGACGTGCGCGCGCTCTTCGCCGACTACGCGGCGTATCACCAGACGAAGGGGAACAAGGCGTTCCACCGTCTCGGCATCCCGCTGATCATGCTGTCGCTCCTCGGGATGTTGTCGCGGGTGACGTGGACGGCGACGTGGTCGATGGACATCGGCGGCATCGCCGGCACGCACATCCTCGACGCGGCGACGCTGCTGATCGTCATCGCCACGATCTACTACTGCCTCGTCGAGTGGCGCCTGGCGATTCCGATGTTCTTCGTCTCGCTCGCGTTCTATATCATCGGCGTGAAGCTCCCTCTCTGGCTCAACGTCGTCCTCTTCGTCCTCGGCTGGATCTTTCAGTTCATCGGCCACAGCGTGTACGAGCACAAGCAGCCGGCGTTCTTCCGCAACTTCGTGCACCTGCTCGTCGGGCCGCTGTGGATTCTCAACGACGTGATCCCCGTCGTGAAGCGCGCCTAGCGCACCGATGGCCCCGCCTTTGCGTTATCGGAGCGCGTGAAACGTGCTTTGGTGTGCGAGGACGACGCACCGATTCGCGCGCTCGTGACGCGGGTCGTGCAGCGCGAGGGATTCGAAGTCGATGCCGTCACGGATGGCGTCGAGGCGTTGGAAAAACTCTCGGCGGACGGCTATGACCTCCTCGTCATCGACCTCATGATGCCGCGCGTCGACGGCATGGAAGTCCTGCGGAAGCTGCGCGACGAACGGCCGGCGAATTTGAAGCATGCGATCGTGATGACGGCGGCATCCGACTCGGTCGCCGCGTTCGTCGAGCCGGTCTGCACGTTTCTGCGCAAGCCGTTCGACATCGATCGTCTGGCCAGCGCCGTCCGCTCCTGCGCGCGCAGCTGAAAAACGCACCGCGCATCGATCTTGCTGCGCACGTCGCCGCAGGGAACTCATTGGTGGAACGCGCTCCGCAGTCGTGCGGCGTTCTCGTCGTCGAGGACGATCCCGCCATTCGTCGTCTCGTGCGCATGGTGCTCGAGCGCGTGGGATACACCGTCGAAAGCGCGTCGGACGGAGTGGAAGCGGTGCTGAAGCTCGGCCTCGTCGATTACGACGTCATCATCCTCGATCTCATGATGCCCAACCTCGACGGCTTCGTGTTCATCGACACGCTGGCGAAGAATGCGCCGGAGCGTCTGAAGAAGATCATCGTCACGAGCGCGGCGTCGCCCGCGATCATCCGCACGAAGATGAAGGCGACGCCGTTCGACGTCCTGCCAAAGCCGTTCGATCTTCAGGATCTGTTGACGCGCGTGCACGCGTGCGCCACTGCCGACTAAAATCAGAGCATGCGTCCATACGGGTCCGACCGCGTTCGCGTGCGCGACGACGCCACGATCGTGCTCACTTGCCGGCTGCCGAAGGAAGGGTGGACGCCGCGCGTCGCGAAAACGCTGACGCATTCCGAGCATCCCGGCACCGCCATTCTCTGGGATGAGCAGTACTACGAAGTCGTCGACCTCGAGGTCGTCGCCAACGCGGTCGAGTACACGCTCGCGCCGTGGAGTGAGTCGCACACGATGCGCGTCTCCGACGCGTACGACGCGAAGAGCGAGGCGCGGCGCGCCGCCGATCGCGCCGACGTCGCACGCCGCGTGAAAGGACGCCGCGCCGCGACGTTCTTCGCAGTCATCACCGGACATCTTCCGGCCGCGATCCAGGATCAGATCGCGCACGAGACGGGGACGAATCCGCCGCTGCTCACCATTCTCTCCGCGATCCCGGAGCTCGTGCTGTTGACGTACTGCGCGTTGCGCATCGCGGCGGCGAAGATGGGCGACGGACCGTGGCCGCCGGCCTGGTTCATCCTGTTGTGCATCTACTTTTTCTTCGATGCCGCCATTCGCGCCGGCTTCGCGTTCCTCCACGGCAAAGCGGTCGGATCGATCTTCGGGATCATCGGCTACGCGATTTATTACGCGCTGACGCCGAATCGCGCGAAGCGCATCGCGCCGCTGGCTGCGCCGCGCGGCGAGGGAACGTTCAAGGTCGAAGTCAGCAGCGACGTGAAGCTGATCGACTCGATGAAAGTGCGCGAGCCGTTCTTCACGCTTCTCCCCGCGCCGGAGCAAGTGCGACTCGCCGAAAAGTGGGATTACGATCACCGCCGCAACGCCGCGACGATCGCATGGGGCATCCTCATCTTCGCGATCATCGGGACGGTCACGTCGTTCCGCACGCTGAACCTCGCGCCGCGATTGAGCGCGGTGCTGTCGCTGATCAGCGCCGGATATCTGGCCGTCGAACAGATCGTGCGCCTCACGCAGTTCGGCGAACGCCCCGTAGGATCGGTCCTCGGCGTGCTGGTGCGGCCGTTCGCGCGGAAGTTCCTGTAGTCGCCGGGCACGCGACTCGCAGCGGACTCCGCATTCATGGATTTCGACGGCCGTAGACGCGTCATCATCGAGGGAGTGCAGCCTGAGGTCGAATGCGGCCTCTTTCCGGCGAAGCGCGTCGTCGGCGATCGCGTCGTCGTCGAAGCGGACATCTTCGCCGACGGTCATGACCTCATCTCCGCGGTCGTGCAATACCGCCACGCATCGGAAAAGAAGATGCGCGAGGCGCGCATGGAATCGCTCGTCAACGATCGCTGGCGCGCGGAGATCGTCGTCGATCAGCTCGGCTTCTACGTCTACACGATCGAAGCATGGATCGATCACTTCCTGACGTGGCATCGCGATCTCGCGAAGCGCGACGAATCGGACTTCGACGTGCAGCTGGCCATCGGATTGGAAATGGTGCGCGACGCTCATCGCCGCGCGAAAGGTCGCGACAAAAAGAAGCTGCTCCCGTTCACGAAGGCGGAGAGCGTCGACGATCTGCAGAGCGCCGATCTGCTCGAGCTGATGTGGCGTAACGGCGAGCGTCGATTCTCGTCGCGGTATCAGATCGAGGTGATGATCGAAGTCGATCGCAAGAAGGCCGAGTTCAGCTCGTGGTACGAGCTCTTTCCGCGATCGTTCGGAACGTTGCACGACCTCGAGAAGCAGCTCCCGCGCATCGCGAAGATGGGCTTCGACGTTCTCTACTTTCCACCGATTCATCCGATCGGGGAGACGTTTCGCAAGGGGAAGAACAATCGCGTGAGTTCCGAGGAGGGGGATGCCGGTTCGCCGTGGGCGATTGGCAGCACGCTCGGCGGACACAAATCAATTCACTCCGATCTCGGCACCATGGATGATTTCGAAGAGCTCGTCGCACTCGCGGCGAAGCAGGGAATCGAGATCGCGCTCGACGTCGCTTTTCAGGCGTCGCCCGATCATCCGTATGTACGCGATCACCCCGAGTGGTTCTCGCACCGGCCCGACGGAACGATTCAGTACGCCGAGAATCCGCCGAAGAAATATCAGGACATCTACCCGTTTCACTTCGAGAGCGAAGGCTGGCAAGAACTGTGGGGCGAGCTCGCCGATGTCTTTCGATTCTGGGCGGGAAAGGGCGTGCGCATTTTTCGCGTCGACAACCCGCACACGAAGGCGATGCCGTTCTGGCATTGGTGCATCCGCGCGCTCAAGAGCGATTTTCCGGACGCGATTTTTTTGGCCGAGGCGTTTACGAGGCCGAAGATCATGTACTGGCTGGCGAAGGGCGGGTTCTCGCAGTCGTACACGTATTTCGCGTGGCGCAATACGAAATTCGAATTGACGGAGTATTTCGAGGAAATCACCAAGCCGCCGGTGAGCGACTTCTTCCGCCCGAATGCATGGCCGAATACGCCGGACATCCTCACCGAGTATCTGCAATACGGCGGACGGCCCGCGTTTGTGATCCGTCTCGTGCTCGCGGCGACGTTGTCATCGAACTACGGCATTTACGGACCCGCGTTCGAGCGCATGGTGCATATCGCGCGCGAGACCGGGAGCGAGGAGTATCTCGACTCCGAAAAGTACGAGATCAAGAACTGGGGAACGTCGGACGACGATCTCAGCGAGTTGATTGCGCTCGTCAATCGTATCCGCCATGAGAACCGCGCGCTCCAACAGAATCTGACGTTGCAGTTTCACGAGAGCGACAACGATCAGATCATCTGCTACAGCAAAGCGGTAGACGACAACGTGATCGTCGCCATCGTCAACCTCGATCCGAACAGCACGCAGGCCGGGTGGGTCGAACTGGATCTCGCGGCATTGAACCTCGACACCACGCGGCCGTTCCAGGCGCACGATCTCTTGACCGGCGCGCGCCACACGTGGCACGGCGCGCGAAATTACGTGCAACTCAATCCGCAGGTTACGCCGGCGCACATTTTCAAGATCCGCAGAAGAGTGAGGACGGAGAGGGATTTTGAGTATTACCTGTGAGTCCCCTCACCCGGCCTTCGGCCACCCTCTCCCCGCTCTGCGGGGCGAGGGGCAACGTTGCCCTTCTCCCCGTGCGCGGGGAGAAGGTGCGCGAAGCGCGGATGAGGGGTAGTGAACCTCGATGGACGAGCATTGGTACAAAGACGGGATCATCTATCAGGCGCACGTCAAGGCGTTCTTCGATAGCAACAACGACGGCATCGGCGACTTCGGTGGCCTCGCCCAAAAGCTCGACTATCTCCAGGACCTCGGCGTCACCACGTTGTGGCTGCTGCCGTTCTATCCGTCGCCGTTGCGCGATGACGGATACGACATCGCCGATTACACCGACGTCCATCCGAATTACGGCACGCTCGCCGATTTCAAACGCTTCCTGAAAGAGGCGCACCACCGCGGGTTGCGCGTCGTCACGGAGCTCGTCATCAATCACACGAGCGATCAGCACGCGTGGTTTCAGAACTCGCGGCGCGCGAAGCCGGGATCGCCGTGGCGCGACTTCTACGTCTGGAGCGACACGCCCGACAAATACCGCGACGCCCGCATCATCTTCAAGGACTACGAGACGTCGAATTGGACGTGGGATCCAGTCGCCAAGTCGTATTACTGGCACCGCTTCTTCTCGCATCAGCCCGATCTGAATTTCGAGAATCCGGCCGTTCACAAAGCGCTGGAAAAGGCGTTCGACTTCTGGATGCAGATGGGCGTCGATGCGTTTCGCCTCGACGCCATTCCTTATCTCTACGAACGCGAAGGAACGACGTGCGAGAACCTGCCGGAGACGCATGTCTATCTCAAGAAACTGCGCGCGCATCTCGACGCAAAGTTTCCGGGACGCATGCTTCTCGCCGAAGCGAATCAGTGGCCCGAGGATTCGTTGCCGTACTTTGGAGATGGCGATGAATGCCACATGGCGTTTCACTTTCCGGTGATGCCGCGCATGTACATGGCGCTCGCGCAGGAAGACCGCTTTCCGATCCTCGACATCATGGCGCAGACGCCGGCGATTCCCGAAAATTGCCAGTGGGCGTTGTTTCTCCGCAATCACGACGAGCTGACGCTCGAGATGGTCACGGAAGAAGACCGTGACTACATGTGGCGCACGTACGCGCGCGATCGCCAGGCTCGCATCAACCTCGGCATCCGCCGCCGGCTCGCACCGCTGATGGGCAATCACCGCGGCCGCATTCATCTGATGAACGGCCTGCTGTTCTCATTTCCCGGCACGCCGATCATTTATTACGGCGATGAGATCGGCATGGGCGACAACATCTACCTCGGCGATCGCAACGGCGTGCGCACGCCGATGCAGTGGAGTGCCGACCGCAATGCCGGATTCTCGCGCGCGAATCCGCAGCAGCTGTATCTGCCGGCGATCATCGATCCGCAATATCACTACGAGCAGGTCAATGTCGAAGCGCAGCAGAACAGTCCGTATTCGCTCTTATGGTGGATGAAGCGGCTGATCGCGATGCGACGCCGTTACAAGGCCTTCGGCCGCGGCACGATGGAGTTCCTGCAGCCGGAGAATCGCAAGATCCTCGCGTTCGTGCGGCGCTATGAAGAGGAGACGATTCTCGTCGTCGCGAATCTGTCGCGGCTCGTGCAGTGCTTCGATCTCGATCTCTCGCAGTACCGCGGCATGACGCCGGTGGAATTGTCGGGCAGTACGCATTTCCCGGAGATCGGCGATCGTCCCTATTTTCTGAACCTCGGGCCGTTCGCGTTCTACTGGTTCTCGCTCGAGCGTCACGCCGCCGAACCGTTGAAGCTGAGCGAAGACGTTCCGCTGATCGGCGTGAAGTCGTGGAACGAGCTCTTCTCCGATCGGCATCGCGACGCACTCGATCGCGCCGTCACGAAGTATCTGCGCACGCGCCGATGGTTCGGCGGAAAAGCGAAGACGATCGGCAGTGTGCACGTTCGCGATCACGTGAGCGTCGCCCGCGATGACGTTCTCGCCATCATCGAGATCGAATACACCGACGCCGAGCCCGATCTCTACCTTCTTCCGCTCGCGATGGCGCAAGCGCGCCGCGCCGCGGAGAGCGAGAGTCCGACACTGATTGCGCGCCTGCGCGACGGCTGTCTGCTGTACGAGCCGGTGCACGACGATGCGTTCGCGCGAGCGCTGCTCGATGTCGTCACGCGCAAGCGTCAGGTGAAGGGCGCTAAGGGAACGCTCTCCGGCGTCGCCGCGCGCGCGATGAAAGAGTTGCGCGGAACGGGATCGCTCGACGCGCAAGTGCTCAAGGCCGAGCAGAGCAACACGTCGATCGTCTACGGCCAGCGCCTCTTCATGAAACTCTTCCGTCGGCTCGAGCCGGGGATCAACACCGATCTCGAAGTGAGCCGCTTCCTCAACGAACAGACGACGTTCGCAAACACCCCGCGGCTCGCGGGCTGGCTCGAGTACGCGCCGGCGAACGACGAGCCGATGACGCTCGGCATCGTGCAGAGCTTCACGTCGAACGCGGGCGACGCGTGGTCATTCACGCTCGATTCGATCGGCCGCTACTTCGAACGTCTGCTCAGCAGCGAGACGCCGACGATCGAGATGATCGGCGGCTACATCGCCGACGCGGAATTGCTCGGTCGCCGCACCGCGGAGATGCACCGCGCGCTCGCGTCGCGTGATGACATCGCCGCGTTCGCGCCCGAGCCATTCACGCCGCACTATCAACGCTCGATCTATCAGTACGTGCGCACGCAAGCGGTGCATGCGCTGCAGCTCGTCCGGCGACGCGCGAAGGATCTGCCGGACGCGCAGGAGTTGTTGTCGCGCGAAGCGGAGTTGCAGCAACGCATCCGCGCAGTGCTCAACGGAAAGATCGGCGGTCAGCGCATCCGCACGCACGGCGACTATCACCTCGGCCAAGTCCTCTACACCGGCAACGACTTCGTCATCATCGACTTCGAAGGCGAGCCGCTGCGGCCGCTCAGCGAACGCCGCATCAAGCGCAGCGCGCTTCGCGACGTCGCCGGCATGCTGCGCTCGTTCCACTACGCCCCGTACGCCGTGATGTTCGGACAGGTCGCAGGCAGCAGCGTCGTTCGTCCCGAAGACGCGACGCGGCTCGATGCTGGTGCGCGCTTCTGGTACCGCGCGGTGAGCGACGCGTTCATCCGCGCCTATCTCGAGCACAGCAGCGGCGCCGCGCATCTGCCGCAGACGCCGGAGGAGGTGCACGTCCTGCTCGACGCGCACCTCCTGGAAAAGGCGCTCTACGAAATCGTGTACGAGCTCAATAACCGTCCCGACTGGGCTCGTATCCCGTTGCGCGGAGTGTTGTCATTGCTTCACGGTTGAGCACGTGGTTGCTCGAGCGTCGTGTCGATGGAAATACGCGCGTGGACCGTGTGCGGCTCGTTGGCGCTGGTGCTGCTCAGACTCCCGTTCTCGCCATTGAAACGCGCCGAGACCTGATGCGTGCCGTTGCTCAACGTCGTCGTTCGGAACGTAGCGCGTCCGTTGTCGTCGATGCGCAACGGCTCGCTGGCGCGGGCGCCGTCGATCATGAACACCACCGTCCCGTACGGACGTTGCCCTGACGTTGACGCCGATCGCACCGTTGCGACAAAGGTGACGCTGTCGCCGACGTAAGTCGGATCGCGATCGTCGTTGACGACGATGCTCGTACCGCCTGATTGAATCTGCTGCGAGATCGCGTACGCCTTGGCGAAGCCGGTCTCACCGGTCACCATCACGTCGAACACGCAGTCCGCTTTCAGCTTCTCGCCGATCGGTGTGCAGGCCTGCTGCGCCACGCCGGCGTCGACCGGCTTCACCGGCTCCGACTTCGGAAGTGTGCACGGGCCGGTTTCCGGCGGCCACGACGCGATCGTGAACGTCGCGGTCGAGGTGCCGGGCGCGTAGTCGAACAGGCTCGATGCATTCGTGACGCGCCATGCATTCGCGAACGTCTGATTGAGGTCGACGTAGCGCTGATGCGCGATAGCCGGCTGCGGTCCCATCGACGTGCCGTTCGGCAGCGCGGGAAGCCAGCTGCCCGGCGCGATCGCGCCCATGATGCCGTCGGTTGCGCGCGTGCGCAGCACGTGAACGTTGAGATACCACTTGCTCTGCGAAGCCCACCAATTCGCGGTCGCGGTGAGCATGGTGTCGTCAGGGAAGTCGATCTCGATGCCGTCGCCCGCGGGCGGTTTGGTCACGCGGCCGCCGCCGGCAAGATTCACACCCTGCGCGCCGAGCGTGGTGAGCGTTCCGTCGATGCGAAGCTGCATGCCGCTCGGATCGGGAACGCCGCTGACGTTTGGCTCGTAGGTGACGCGATGCGTTCCGACGCGCGCGGCGACCGCGGTGTTGAGGCTCACGCAGTTCGTGGACGTCGTGGCGACGGGCGTCTGCCGCGTCTGGATCTCCATCGCGTTGCCGTCGCGAAGCAGAACGAACTCGCCCGCGCTTTGAAAGTCGTAATGCGCGCCGTCGACGGTGCTGATGTGCGGATCGCCGTCGTCGTATCCGTCGTTGTATGCGCCCCAGTGCAGAAGCTCGTTCGGTGAGTTCGGGCCGCGATTGATGACGCCGGGCCACAATGGCGTGGTCGAGACGTCGGCGGCGTAATGGATGCCGGCGAGAACCGTCGCCGGACTCGCGCCGGCGTGGAACTGCAAGTAGAGCGCGGCGACGCCGGCGACGTGCGGCGTGGCCATCGATGTTCCGGAGATCGTGTTCGTCGCCGTGTTGCTCGTGTTCCATGCGGACGTGATTCCGACGCCCGGTCCGAAGAGATCGACGCACGCGCCCCAGTTCGAGCCCCAGCTCGAGAAGTTGGCGCGCGTGTCATTCGTCGGATCGATCGCGCCAACCGTGATCGCGGCCGGAGTCTCCGCGGGTGAGACCGTGCATGCGTCGACGTTTGAATTCCCAGCCGCGACCGCGTACGTGACGCCCGAACCGATCGAAGTGGTCACGGCTGTGTCGAGCGTCAGCGACGAGCCTCCGCCGAGACTCATGTTCGCGACCGCCGGAGGAATGCGATTGTTCGTCACCCAGTCGACGCCGGCGACGACTCCCGAGACGGTTCCTGATCCGTTGCAATCGAGCACGCGCACCGCGTGAAGCGTGACCAGCTTGGCGATGCCGTACGTGATGCCGCCGATCGTGCCGGCGACGTGCGTTCCGTGCCCGTTGCAGTCGTTGCTGCCGTTGCCGTCGTTGATCGCCGTGAATGCGCCGGACGCGCGTCCGGTGAATTCGTTGTGTGTGATGCGGATCCCGGTGTCGATCACGTAAGCGTGAACGTTGAAGCCGGTCTCCGTGTAGATGTACTTGTTGTTCAGTGGCAGCGTACGGTGATCCGTCCGATCGAGTCCTTTCGGTGGATTGAGCTGCGTGGTCACCTTGATCGAGACCGGCGTGTTGGCTTCGATCCATGCCACGCCCGGCAGGCTGAGTAACGCACTGCGTACGGAGGCCAATCGGTCCAACGGCGTCTTCACGCTGAATCCCTTGACCGAGGTGGTGTAGCGGAACTCGATCACGGCGCCTGCTTTCACGACCGTCGCCTCGGCCGCTTCGATCTCCTTTGCCGTCACGGCCGGCTTGAACACGACGATGAATTGGCCGGGGATCGCATCGGGCCGTTTCTCGTTGATGATCTCGTTCGCGCCGTCGCCGCCGGCCGGCGCGATGGCGATGTTATCGACCTCCGCCCACGACACCTGCGCGCCGTCGTTGATGGCGTTGTCGTTGCTCGTGCTCACGGTGAGCACCCCCGAGTCGCGCGACGGCGTGAAGCGGAAGCGGATCGGCGTCCACGTCGTCGACGTCAGATGCGTCGCTCCCTGCATCGCTTCGCAAGTTGCCGCCGGACACGCCGGCGACGTGAGCGGCGCAGCCGATGCGCGCAGCACGATGTTCGCGAACGGAATGTTGCCTTTGCGATAGCGCGCGCAAAGCGACACGTCGTAGGTGACGCCTTTCTTCAGCGGCACAGGCTGCGCGATCGCTTCGCCGGCGGCACCGTTGCCCCACATGGCGATGTAGTTGTCGTCGTTGCAGCCTTGCTCGAGGATGATTTGCGGCGTGCCGTAGGCGGCGCTCCATGCGGTGACTTTGTTCGGCGGCATGGAGCCGTCCGCGATCCGCGGTAGAGCGACGGCCGTGAAGCCGCCGTTTTGAATCGATTGTCCGTTTGCGCTCATCGACATGACGATCGCAAGAATGGCCAGAGCTCGGGGAGTGAACATGAGACCCTCCTTCGTTTCCGGCGTAGACGGACGCGCTTTTTCGATTCCGACGTTGCGTTATCCTTCCGCGATGCGACGAATCACGGTCTTCTTCTACGGACTCTTCATGGATGCCGAACTACTGCGCGCGAAAGGCGTCGAGCCGGTGAACGCGCGAAAGGCATCAGCGCCGGGATTCGCGTTGCGCATCGGCAATCGCGCGACGATGGTGCGGCAGGACGGCGCGGTCGTTCACGGAATGCTCATGGACCTCACTCACGAAGAGATCGATCGTTTGTATTCGGAACCGAGCGTGAGCATGTATCGGCCCGAGGCGATCATCGCGGACGGCGAGCCGGCGCTCGGCTTCAATCTCATCGAGACGCCCGGCGACGACGAGTTCAACGCCGCGTACGCGGAGAAGCTGAACGCGCTGAAGACGCGACTCGGATTGCCCACGTAATCGACGGGCGAGGCGCGCGACTTGCTTCATGACGACGCGCGGCAATACGCTCGCGACAAGATGGCGACAAGCAGCAGCAAAACGACAGAAATCGCCGAAGAAGCGCAGAACGTCGGCGCGGACATCGTGCCGGAGGGGACCATCGAAGTCGAGGTGGCGGGCAACGCGGGCGGCACGCCACTGAGAACCGAAGACTCACACGCGCTGCTCACCGATTGGGACTTTCATCTCTTCAACGAAGGCACCCATCTCAAGCTGTGGCACAAGCTCGGCGCGCACATCGTGCCGGACGGCGTGATCTTCGGCGTCTGGGCGCCGAACGCCGTTCGCGTCAGCGTCATCGGCGACTTCAACGGCTGGAACTACGACAGCCACCCGCTCGAGCTTCGCGAAGACTCGGGATTGTGGGAAGGCTTCGTCCCCGATATCAAAAAAGGCACCGTCTACAAGTTCCACATCGTCTCGCGCTTCAACAACTATCGCGTCGACAAAGCCGATCCATTCGGCGTGCATCACGAGAAGTCGCCGAAAACGGCGTCGATCGTCTGGGACCTCGACTACGAATGGCAGGACGCGGCGTGGATGTCGTCGCGCAAAGAGCGCAACGCGTTCACCGCCCCGATGTCGATCTACGAAGTGCACCTCGGCTCATGGCGCCGCGTCGACGATCGCTCGATGAGCTTTCGCGAGATCGCCGAACCGCTCGCCGAGTACGTGAAGAAGATGAACTTCACGCACGTCGAACTGATGCCGGTGATGGAGCATCCGTTTTACGGATCGTGGGGATATCAGGTCACCGGATTCTTCGCGCCGACGAGCCGCTACGGAACGCCGCAGGACTTCAAGTACCTCGTCGACGTGCTGCATCAGAACGGCATCGGCGTGATCCTCGACTGGGTCCCGTCGCATTTTCCGACCGACGAGCATGGCCTCGCGTACTTCGACGGCACGCATCTGTTCGAGCACGCCGATCCGCGCAAAGGCTTCCATCCCGACTGGAGCTCGTTCATCTTCAACTACGGCCGAAACGAAGTGCGCTCGTTCCTTTTGTCGTGCGCGCTGTACTGGCTCGACGAATATCACGCCGATGCGCTGCGCGTCGACGCCGTGGCTTCGATGCTCTACCTCGATTACTCGCGCAAGGAAGGGGAGTGGATTCCGAACGAGCACGGAGGCCGCGAGAACATCGAAGCCATCGCGTTCCTGCGCCAGCTCAATGAAGGCGTCTACGCGAATCATCCCGACGTGCAGGTGATTGCGGAGGAGTCGACGGCGTGGCCGATGGTGTCGCGGCCCGTGTATGTCGGCGGCCTCGGGTTCGGCATGAAGTGGGACATGGGATGGATGCACGACACACTTCGCTACTTCGCGAAAGAGCCGATCCATCGCCGCTTCCATCACAACGACCTCACGTTCCGGATGATGTACGCGTACACGGAGAACTTCGTGCTGCCGCTGTCGCATGACGAGGTCGTGCACGGCAAAGGCTCGCTGATCGGCAAGATGCCCGGCGACGAGTGGCGCCGCTTCGCGAATCTGCGATTGCTCTTCGCGCACATGTACTCGCAGCCCGGCAAGAAGATGATCTTCATGGGCGGCGACATCGCGCAGTACCGCGAGTGGAATCACGACACGGAGCTCGACTGGAATCTGCTCGACTTCCCGACGCACGCATCCCTGCAGCGATGGCTCGAGGATTTGAACAAGGCGTATCGCGACATCGCCGCGTTTCACGAGCTCGACATGGACAGCACCGGATTCGAATGGATCGATTGCTGCGACACCGAGAACTGCGTCCTCAGTCTGATGCGCCGCTCGAAGACGAAGCCGGACGAGATGCTCGTCGCCGCGCTCAACTTCACGCCGCAGCCGCGCTACAACTATCAGATCGGACTGCCGCGCGGCGGCCATTGGCAGGAAGTGCTCAACAGCGACGCCGTCATCTACGGCGGCAGTGGACAAGGAAACATGGGCGGCGTCGACGCCGTCCCGATTCCGCTGCACGGAAGGAAGTGGTCCGCCGCGCTGACGCTGCCGCCGCTCGGCGCGGTGTTTTTGTTGAGCGATGTCATTCCGCGTCGCGAAGACGACGCGGAATCCCCTGGCGAAGGGGATTCCGCGCTTCGCGCGGAATGACAGGCATGCTTTCCCTCGGCGCACATCTCATCGACTCGAATCAGTGCGAGTTCCGCGTGTGGGCTCCCTTCCGCGACCGCGTCGACCTTCACATCGTCGCTCCGCGCGAACAGCGCATCGCCATGATCAAGCGCGACGACGGATACCACGACGTCATCGTTGAATGCGGCGAAGGCACGCGTTACTTCTTCAACATCGACGGCGTCGATCGTCCCGACCCCGCCTCGCGCAAACAGCCGGACGTTCACGGCGCGAGCGAAGTCGTGAGTGCGGCGTTCGAGTGGCACGATCAGGCGTGGCGCGGCGTCGCGCTCGATGACTACGTCGTCTACGAGCTTCACGTCGGCGCGTTTACGCCGGATGGAACATTCGACGGCGTCATCGAACACCTCGACGATCTCAAAGACCTCGGCATCACCGCGATCGAGCTCCTGCCGGTCGCGCAATTTCCCGGCACGCGCAACTGGGGATACGACGGCGTCTACATCAACGCGGTGCAGGATTCCTACGGCGGCGCGCTCGGACTGAAGCGCCTCGCCGACGCGTGTCACGCGCGCGGGCTCGCGCTCGTCCTCGACGTCGTCTACAACCACCTCGGCCCCGAAGGGAACTACACCGCGGAGTTCGCGCCGTACTTCACTTCGCGCTACAAGACGCCGTGGGGAAACGCGCTCAACTTCGACGACGCGCTGAGCGATCACGTGCGTTGGTTCTTCATCCACAGCGCGTTGCAATGGATCGACGAGTTTCACATCGACGCGCTGCGCATCGACGCCGTTCACGCCATCGTCGATCATTCCGCGCAGCCGTTCCTGCAGGACCTCACGACGGCGGTGCGCGAGCGCGGCGAGAAGCTCGGACGCCGCGTCTATTCGATCTCCGAGACTGATCTCAACGATCCGCGTGTGATCACACCGGCCGAGGATTTGGGGCTTGGATTCGATTCGCAGTGGAGCGACGACTTTCATCATTCGCTGCACGCGATTCTCACCGGCGAGAGCGACGGCTATTACGAAGGCTTCGGCCGCATCGCCGACTTCGCGAAGGTCTACGAGAGCGGATATTTTTTCGTCGGCCAGTACTCGTCGTATCGCAAACGCAAGTACGGCGAGCGGCCGAACACGCGCGACGGACGCAAGTTCGTCGTCTATGCGCAGAACCACGATCAGGTCGGCAATCGCCTCCACGGCGATCGTCTCTCGACGATCATCGGCTACGACAAACTCAAGCTCGCCGCGGCCGCGGTCGTGCTCTCGCCGTTCATTCCGATGCTGTTCATGGGCGAGGAGTACGGCGAGAAAGCGCCGTTCCAATACTTCACATCGCACTCGGATGAAGCGCTGATCGAAGCGGTTCGCAAAGGACGGCTCGAGGAGTTCGACGACTTCGATTGGGAAGGCGATCCGCCCGATCCGGACGACGAGCACACGTACCTTCGCTCGAAGCTGCGATGGGAGAGTCTCCAACACGACGAGCATCGGATGCTGCGGCATCTGTATCGCGAGCTCTTTCGCATTCGTCGCGAGACGCCGTCGTTGCGGCGCCTCGATCTCGCGGTCATCGAAACGCAGGCGGATCTCGCGACGCTGCTCATCAAACGAGAAGAGTCGCTCGTCGCGTTCAACTTCTCCGATCGGACGGCGACGGTGACGATGCGCTTCGGCGCCGCGCAGTGGAAGCCGCTCATCGATACGGGCGCGAAGATCGAAGGCGATCAGCTGACGCTGCCGCCGTTTTCGTTTGCTGTGTTTGCGGCGGAGTAGCTACTTTTTCGCTGTCGGCAATCCCGACCGGTCGTTCGCGACGATCCACGGATACAACTGCAGATACACGTCGCGCAGATGTCGGAGCCTCGCCAGCTCCGCGGCGGGCATCAGGTCGATCGCGTTCATCGTTCCATTCGGATCGTAGAAGCGATCGACGACGCTCTCCTCGCGTCCTGAGCTGTATTCGTATCGCTGCGTCACGAGCGTCAGCGTCTCATCGTGCGAGGTCCAGAGCGGCACGGCGCGATCCGGATCTTCCTCCAGGCGAAAGATGCTGACGCCGAGTCCGGCGCGCGGGCGCTGAACGCCGGCAAGGTTGAGGATGGTGGGCATCACGTCGATGTGCGACGCGGGACCGCGGATCACCATCGGCGTCTTGATCATCGGCGAGTAGATGATGAGCGGCACGCGATGCAGCAGGTGCATCAAGTCGGTCGCGTTCTCGATGCTGCGGCCGAACGGCGGAATGGTGAGGCCGTGATCGCCGGTGAAGACGAAGATGGTGTGATCGAACCACGGCTGCTTGCGTGCGCCGCGCATGAAGTCGCCGACCGCCTGATCGGTGTAGCGAACGGTTTGCAGCATGTCGTCCGTGCGCACGTGCTCCACGTCGGTCGTGTGCGGCGGCAGCAGCATGCGTGGCTCGGCGTCGTACGGCAGCTGAAACATGTGATGGTTCGTGACGGTGAGGAGCATCGCCGCGAACGGTTCTTCCGCGCGCGTGAGCACGGTGACGGCGTGGCGCGCGAGCGCGCGATCGGAGTAGCCCCAATTCGTGGTCGGGTCGTCTTTCGGAAACGCGCGCGCGTCGACGACGCGAAATCCTCGCGGCAGGTAGAACAGATCGCGGCGATAGAAATCGAGATTGCCGCCGTGAAGCCAGAGCATCGTGTTCCATCCGGCGCCGCGAAGGATCTCGGGCAGTCCGGTGATAGCGGCGCGCGGCCGCGCGGTGATCGTGACCTCGCGCGGAATCGGCGGCAGTCCGTACCACAACGCGAGCTCAGCGCCCGCGGTGAAAGTGCCGGAGCTGTACATGTCTTCGACGCGAATGCCGTCGCGCGCAAGCGCGTCGAGGTTCGGCGTCAGATTCTTCGGCTGTCCGCCGTACGCGCCGACTTCGCTCGCGCGAACGCTTTCGAGAAGCACGATGACGATGTTCGGCTTCACGTCGTACGGCAGGTAGATCGGCACCCGCGCGCCGCCGGGAAGGTAAGCGAGCGGATATTGCGCATCGAGCCACGAGCGATGCAGCGCTTCGGGGATGAAATCGCGGATCGAAGTGATCGGCATCGCCGGCGCGACGTTGTCGCGTTTCGTCGTCGACGCGACTTTCAGTTCTTCCTGCTCGATCATCGCCAATGCGACGACAGGATTGCGCGCGAGCCCCGCGCCGCCGACCGTTCGCTCCACGATCCATCCGCCGATCGAGCCGAGGACCACGAGCGCGATCAACACCTTGAAGCGCACGAATCGCGCGGCTCGTGCGCCGATCATTCGCTCCCACGACCACAGCACGATCGGCAGCGTGAGCGCGATGAAGATCAGCTGCGTCGCCGCGGCGCCGGAGAGAGATTGGACGAGCACCGTCACGCGCACGTCGCGATGCAGATCTTCCGGCCGCACCGCTTCGCCGAAAAAGATCACCGCCTCGGCCCGCACGACCTGCAGCGCGGTGATCGCGACGACGCAAACGCCGAACAACGCGCGCGCGAGGAATTGCGTCGCCGCGAATCGCGGAAAGAGCAATGCAAGGATCGCAAGTGCGCTGAGGATGGCGACGTCTTCAGCGAGCGCGCCGAGCATCCACGGCCGCGGCTGCGACGGCGGCAGCGGCGCCTCGGCCAGGATGTAAACCCGGGCCACGAGCGAGATCAGAACCGACCACGCCGAGAGCAGCAGCAGGAAATGGCGCGTCCGAGACTTTCCATCTCCTTGCCATGACACGGTTTGTGCACTGCTCATCTCGGCATGTTCCGAGTCCCGGCGGCCACCTACCGCCTTCAGTTCAACTCGAGCTTCACCTTCGACGACGCGCGGCGCATCGCCGCTTACCTCGCCGAGCTCGGGATCACCGACGTTTACGCGTCGCCGATTCTCCGCGCTCGCAAAGGATCGTCGCACGGATACGACGTCGTCGACGCGTCCGCGCTCAATCCGGAGCTCGGAAGCGACGACGATTTCGACGCGCTTCATCGTGAATTGCAGCGCAACGAGCTCGGATTTCTCCTCGACATCGTCCCGAATCACATGGCCGCGTCGCCGGAGAACGCGTGGTGGATGAGCGTTCTCGAAAACGGCCAGCACTCGCGCTTTCTGCACTACTTCGACATCGACTGGAGTCCCGTCACGGCGCAGGGCACGACGGTCACGAAAGTCCTGCTGCCGATTCTCGGACGTCCGTACGGCGAGGCGGTCGAAGCGCAAGAGATCCAGCTCGCCTTCGATCGCGACGGATTCTTCTTCGCGTACTACGAGCACCGCTTGCCGCTCGCGCCGGAGTCGTATCGTATCGTGCTGCGCGAATGCGTGGACGCGTTGCCGCGCGACGGTGTGGCCATCGAGCTGCGCGAGCTCGTCGAAGGCGACGACAGCGTTCCGAACAGCAAGTTCCTGAAAGAGACGATCTCGCGCATCTACGAACAGGACGCCGAGTTCCGCGACGCGCTCGAGCGGACGATCACGCGCATCAACGGCGAGGCCGGAAGCCCGGAGAGCTTCAACGCGCTCGACGCGCTGCTCGACGCGCAGTGGTATCGCCTCGCGTACTGGCGCATCGCCAGCGAAAAGATCAACTACCGGCGCTTCTTCGACGTGACCGATCTCGTCGGCGTGCGCGTCGAGAATCCGGAAGTGTTCGAAGCGCGCAACCGAAGGACATTTGATCTGATCGCCGAAGGCAAAGTGACCGGATTGCGCATCGATCACATCGACGGTCTCTACGACCCGATCGGGCACATGAAGAAGATGCAGATGCGGCTCGGCGAGGAGCCGTTCTACGTCATCGTCGAAAAGATTCTGACCGACGGCGAAACGCTGCCGTCAACGTTTCCCGTCAGCGGCACGACCGGCTACGACTTTCTCGCGTCGGTGAACAACGTCTTCATCGACGGCGACGGTCTCGCGAAGCTCGACGCGTTTTACCGCTCGTTCACGGGCGAGACGCAATCGTTCGAAGAGATCGTGTACGAGAAGAAGAAGCAGATCATCAGCGAGCTTTTCTCCGGCGAAATGCGCGCGCTCGCGAAACATCTGTCGTCGCTGGCGATGCTCGACCGCAACGCGCGCGACTTCGCGCCGAGCGAACTGGGCGCCGCACTCACGGAGATCACGGCGTGCCTGCACGTGTACCGAACGTACATCCGCGACTTCGACGTGACCGACGCCGATCGCGCGACCATCACGCGCGCGATCGAGTGCGCGCGCAAACACGCGGGCGCGTCACTCGATCAGCGGATGTTCACGTTCCTCGAGCGCATGCTGCTCGTCAATCCGCCGTCGTACGCGGCGGCGCAACGCGATCACTGGCTCGCGTTCGTGCAGCAGTGGCAGCAGTTCACGGGACGCGTGATGGCGAAGGGCGTCGAGGACACGGCGTTTTACAACTACTACCGGCTCGTGTCGCTGAATGAAGTCGGAAGCGAGGCGGGACGCGCGCCCGATCGCGACGGACTCGCCGAGTTTCACGCGCGCAACGAACGAATCACGCGCGATTGGCCCGACACGATGAATGCGACGTCGACGCACGACACCAAGCGCAGCGAAGACGTGCGCGCGCGGATCAACGTGCTCACCGAGTTTCCCGACGAGTGGGCGAGCGCGGTGCGGCGCTGGTCGAAGATGAATCCGTTTTCCGACCGCAACGTTGCGCTGATGATCTACCAGAATCTTCTCGGCGCGTGGCCGATCGATCGCGACCGCCTGACTCAGTTTGTCGAGAAAGCGGTCCGCGAAGCGAAGACGCATACGAGCTGGATCACGCCGAATGCCGATTACGAGCAAACGGTGAAGTCGTTCGCCGCGGGATTGCTCGCGAACGAAGCGTTCCTCAAGTCATTCGAACGATTTCATCGGCGCATCGCGTACCACGGATTCATCAACAGCCTGTCGCAGCTCGTGCTGAAGATCGCGTCGCCCGGTGTTCCCGATTTTTATCAGGGGACGGAGTTGTGGGACTTCAGCCTCGTCGATCCCGACAACCGTCGGCCCGTCGACTACGACGAACGACGATCCGTGCTGAAGAAGCTGAAGTCCGCGGAGATCGCGACGCTCGTCCGCCGATGGCAGGACGGACGCGTGAAGATGTTCACGATGATCAAGGCGCTCGAAGTGCGGCGAACTCACAGCGAGACGTTTCGCCGCGGCGCGTATCGCGCCATCGACGCGGGGCGGAATGTGTGCGCGTTCAAGCGCGGAGACGACGTGATCGTCACGGTGCCGCGATTGATTGCGAATGGCGTTGGCGACGCCATGTTGAGTCTTGAGGGCCGATGGCAGAACGCGTTTACGGGCGAGATCGTGGAAGGCGAGACGAAAGTGTTCGCGACGTTCCCGGTCGCGATGCTCACGCGCGTCCGGTGATTCTCGCCAGCCTTCTCAACTTCTCGCCGTGCTCGTGCGTCAACGCGTCCGGCTTCATGCGCCACGACCAGTTCCCGCTCGACGCACCGGGACGATTCATCCGCGCTTCGCTGCCGAGGTTGAGGATGTCCTGCACGGGCACGATCGCGGTCTGCGCGACCGACGCGAATGCAGCGCGCGTGAGTCCCGCCGCCACGTCATCGGCTTCGCATCCGAGGTATTCGCGCGCGAGCGCGCGCTCATCGTCGCTCGTCGTCTCGAACCAGCCGCGCGCGGTGTCGTTGTCGTGCGTGCCGGTGTAGACGACCGTTCGCGGATCGTAGCGATGCGGAAGATGCGGCGAGTCGATTGCGCCGAATCCGAATTGCAGGATCTTCATTCCGGGGATGTCGATCGCGTGGCGCAGCTCGTCCACTTCCGGCGTGATGAATCCGAGATCTTCCGCGACGAGGCGCACGTCGGCGATGGCGTTGAAGATCGCGTCGAAGAGCGCTTTGCCGGGACCGGGCATCCAACGTCCGTGAATTGCCGTCGGCTCGCTCGCCGGCACTTCCCAATACGCGGCGAATCCGCGGAAGTGATCGAGGCGGATGATGTCGGCGAATCGCAGCGACGCGCGCAGTCGCGAGATCCACCAGCGAAAGCGGCGCTCGCGCATGAGATCCCATCGATAGAGCGGATTGCCCCAGCGCTGGCCCGTCTCGCTGAAGTAATCGGGCGGCACGCCGGCGACGACGGTCGGTTCGCCGTTCTCGTCGAGTTGGAAGACCTCGCGATTCGCCCAGACATCGGCGCTGTCGCCGGCGACGTAGATCGGGAGATCGCCGAGGATGTCGATGTCGCGCGCGTCGGCGGCTTCGCGCACCGCCGCCCACTGCTTGAAGAAGAGCCACTGAACGTATTTGTGAAAACGAATATGTTCCGCGAGCTCTTTCTGCGCGTCGGCGAGCGCGTCGCGGTCGCGCATCATCACGGGACGCGGCCACGCACTCCACTGCTTGTTCTCGTGGCGTTCCTTGAGCGCGGCGAAGAGCGCCCAGTCGGGAAGCCAGCGGTTGTCGCGCTCGAAGTTCTTCACCGCCGTGCGTTGCTCACTGTCGCCGTGCGCTTCGAAGTGCGCGAACGACGTTCGCAGCAACTTCATCTTGAATTCGGTGACGCGATCGAAGTCGACGCGGACATCGTCGAACTGCGGAACGTCGTCGAGCGCGCCTTCCGGCAGCAGCTTCTCCTGCATCAATCGCTGCGGTGAGATGAGCAGCGGATTGCCGGCGAATGACGACAGGCATCCGTACGGCGAGAAGCCGTAGCCCGGCGGATTGAGCGGAAGCACCTGCCACACGCGCATGCCGGCCTGCGCGGCCCAGTCGAGAAATGAGACGAGCTCGTCGCCCATGTCGCCGACGCCGAATCGTCCGGGCAGTGACGTTGGATGGAGAAGGACGCCGGCCGCGCGATGGGGATCGCGCGTGGACGCGTCACTGTGGGCGTTCATCGGCGCCCCTCATCCGGCCTTCGGCCACCTTCTCCCCGCGAGCGGGGAGAAGGGCGACGCGCGATGTTGCCCCTCGCCCCGCGTGAGCGGGGAGAGGGTGGCGCGCAGCGCCGGGTGAGGGGTCGGGTCACGATGCCCGCGCCTCCGGACTGATCGACAACTTCTCGCCGAGGGCGTCGAAGAGGGCGAGCCAGCGGGCGCTGGTACCGTTGTTGTCGGCGGCCGTCGCGGCGATCGCGGGGCGCACCGTCGTCATCATCGCGTAGTAATCCGTTTGCGGTTTGCGCAGGCTCACGATGATCTGCATCGAGCGAATCACCGACACGATCGCGTCGTAGTTTTCGAGCCGGTCGATGTTGACGGGATCTTCGCGGAATCGCTTCGCCGCGCGCGCGATCGCCGCCTCGAGCGTCATGATCGTCGTCTCGTCGAGCGTGACGCGTTCGTCGCGCGCCTCGCGCAATCGCGCTTCCACTTCGGGCAGCGCGACGTCGTCCGTTTCGAGAAGACGCCGCATCTGCATGTTGAGATCGAATTCGGCGGCGAGCTGCAACACCTTCGGCAGCGGAATGCCGAGGCGCGTGTGAAAGCGCATGAGCGGGTCATAGCGCTCGTGGAGTTGGCGGAACGCCGACTCCGCTTCTTCGAGCGTCGTGTTGCAAAGCACATTGAGGATGCGCCGCTGCTGATCGCGGAAGAGCGAGCGGATCGAGATCGGCGTCTCGTCGAATTCGTGATCGAGCATGCGGATGACGGCCGGGATGCCGCCGGGTTCGAGTGCGTCGTCGAGGTCTTTCTTGACGCGCTCGTACGCTTCGCCGCCGCGCGAGGCGCGCACGCCGCCGGTGATCTCGGTTTCGCCGAGGTGGAGGACGCTGAATTCGAACGATTCGGACTCGTGCGTGATGATCGATGTGACCGTGATCGACGCCACGGCCATGCGCGCGCGGCCGGCGCGATAGATGTCGAAGTCGTGGCGCGTGACGCGGTAGCAGTAGACGTTCGCGTCGTCGTCGAAGTTGTCGAAGAGCGACGCCACCGCGTAGTGCGCGGCGACGCGGCGGAGATCGAGTCGCGTCGGCGCGACTTCGCGCTCGTAGATCTCCTTCGCCGTCCCGCGCTCGGGAATGTTGCTGCGCGCGCCCGCGAGGCGCGTCAGGAACTCGTGTTCCAGCGGTGCGTTCGTGTAGCGCTCGGCGAGTTGAATCACCCGCGCCGCGTAGTGCAGGACCTGGACCGTCTCGATGCCGGAGACGTCGTTGAAGAACCAGCCGCACGACGTATACATGAGCATCGCGTTGCGCTGCATCTCCAGCAGCTCGAGCACGCTCTGCACGCGCGCGCCTTCACGCGCATGCGCGAGGAGGAAGCGGCGCAGCGTTTCGTCGGAGCGATCGAGAACGACGTCGATGTAGTGGTCACGCGCGACCCACGGATCGTGCAGCACGTCGTCGCCGCGCTTCTCGAAGAGAATCGCCACTTCGTCGCGCAGCCAGTCGAGCGCGTCGCGCAGCGGCCCGCGCCACTGCTGATTCCATCCGGCATCGCCGCCGGTCGAGCATCCGCAGTCGCTGCGCCAGCGCTCCACACCATGCGAGCAGCTCCACGCCGTCCGCTCCACGATCTCGACGGTTCGCTCCGGCGGATGCTCGGCGAGGAACGCGCTGTAGTTGATGATGCGCGCGAGATCGTTCGCTTCGATGTAGTGCAGCGCGTAGGCGAGGGCCATGTCGCCGTAGCGATGATGGTGGCCGTACGTTTCGCCGTCGGTGGCGATGTTGACGACTTGCGGATGCTCGCGTGCGTTGCTGAACGCCCACACCAATCGATTGGCGAGGTGTTCGCCGCGCGCGAGAAGGTTCTCGAATGCGACGGCGCGCGAGATCGGGCCGTCGTAGAAGAAGATGTCGATCGTTCGTCCCGACGGCAGCGTGCAGCGATACGGCGTCGTCGGATCGATCCCCCCTGCGGCGCGACCTTGTCCCGGCTCGAGGATCGTGAAGGTGATGCCTTCGTCGACGAGCACCTCGAGCGACTCGAGATCGACCGCGGTCTCCGGCAGCCACATCCCTTCGGGCTTGCGTCCGAATCGCCACTCGAAGTCGCGCACGCCCCATCGCACCTGTGTGCGTTTGTCGCGCGCGTTCGCGAGCGGCATGATCAGATGGTTGTAGACCTGCGCGATCGCGTTGCCGTGTCCGTCGAATCGCGCGCGACTGACGCGATCGGCGTCGATGATCGCGTTGTACGTTTCGGGCGCGTGATCTTCGAGCCACGACAAGAGCGTCGGCCCGACGTTGAAGCTCACCGACGCGTAGTTGTTGACGATGTGGAGGATGCGATCCTTCGCATCGAGGATGCGCGCCGACGCATTCGGCGCGTAGCACTCCGCGGTGATGCGCGCGTTCCAGTCGTGATAGGGATGCGCGGTGTCCTGAGTCTCCACCGCCTCCAGCCACGGGTTCTCGCGCGGGGGCTGGTAGAAGTGGCCGTGAATGGTAACGAAGCGCTTTTCCGACATCGAGGCAATGCTATCAAGTCAGGTAGCGCTCGACCGCGTTCGCGAGCAGGAGCACATCGATCGGCTTCCGAAGGACGTCGCGCACGAGCTCGGACCGCGAGGCGATCGTCTGCGTCGGCAGCTCGGCGTCCGGCGTCGCGGTGATCACGATGACGCTCAGCGGCTGCTCGATCGCCTTCGCCGACGGATCGGATGTGAGCGCGGTGAGCGAGTCGAGAAAGTCGGTGCCGCTCATCTTCGGCATCATCAGATCGAGCACGATCACGGCGTACTGGCGCGTCGAGACACGATGCAGCGCTTCGATGCCGTCGCGCGCGCCGTCGACGTTCAGGTAAGAATGCTGCTTCAGGTACTCCATCAGAAGCCGGCGAATGGTGTCGTCGTCTTCAACCACCAGTACATGAATGTCGGACATGCAGTCTTGACGGAACCAAAGCATAAAATCGGCCAGACGGAGGAGTGATGGCGACGACGGAGAAGATCAACGTGTGGCTGCCGCCCGATCAGGTCGCATGGCTGAAGGCGAAGAAGAAGCCGTCCGAGACCGTTCGCGCGCTGATCACCGAGGCGATGAATATGGAGAAGCTGGCGGCGAGCGTGAAGAAACGGCCTGCGGCTAGCGGGTCGCGGGACAGTAAGACGCCGAAGAAAAAGTAGCGCGAGACCTAACTGTCCCGCTGGCCGCCTCCCGCAAGCCCGTCCCTCACCTTCATCATCTGCGCGACGATGCTCACCGCGATCTCGTACGGGTGATTCGTTCCGAGCTCGAGGCCTACTGGACAGAAAAACGCCTCCTGCATTTCCTTTGGCAGTCCTGCTTCTTCGATGTCGCGCTTGAGCACGACTGCTTTCGAGTGGCTGCCGATGACGCCGAGGTAGGGGAAGGTGCGGGTGCGGAGAATCTCGATCAGGATCGGTTTGTCGGTCGTGTGGCCCATCGTCATCAGGACGACAAACGCGTCGTCGGGGAGCGTCTTCACGATCGACGGCATGTCGCTCGTCAGGATTGGATGCAGCTTCGGCGACTTCTCCAGCTTGTCGATCCACTCCGGACGCGGATCGATGCACGTCACCTTGCAATCGAGATGGATGAGGATCGACGTGAGCGCCTGCGCGATGTGGCCGGCGCCGAAGACCACGATGTTCCAGCGCGGCACGTTGAACGCTTCGAAGTAGAGCTTCACGATGCCGCCGCATGTCATGCCGACGTCTTTGTTGAGATTCCACGACGCGAACTGCGTCTTCTCGGCGATCTCGCCGCGCAGCATCTTCTGCGCTTCGGCGATCGCCTTCGTCTCGACTTTGCCGCCGCCGACGGTGCCGGAGTGCAGGCCGGCGCTCGTGACGATCATCTTCGCGCCGGCGTCCTGGGGCACGCTGCCCATCGTGTCGACGACGGTGACCGTGACGAGCGGCGCGCCGCTCGACATCAACTCGCTCAGTGACTCGAAGAAGGTAGGCATACGTTGAGGAGAACTTGCGTGCGCTGCTCGCGCGCCATCGTCAGCGCGCGCTTGATCATCGCCGGCAGATCGCGCGGCGAGTCGACGCGAATGCCGGTGCCACCGCAGGCGTCGACGACTTTCTCGTACTGCGTCGCGCCTTCGTTCGCGACGATCGTCACGATCGGCAGCTTCCTCTCATGCAACTCGAGCGGCGAGCTCGCGACGTACGCGCGATCGCTGGCGACGACGAGTGCCGTGAGGTCGGGCGAAACGCTCACGGCATCGGCGATCTCGCCTTCGAACCACGACTCGGCGACGCGGCGCGGGATCAGCTGGGGGTCGGCGCCGTCGTCGTTGTAGACGACGACGCGGTCATCGATCGCTTCGCCGATGCAGTACGAGAGGAACTGCTTCGTGATCTCGGGTCGCGCGGCGTCGGCGATCGCGCGCGTCTGCGCGGCCTGCATCACGCGGCGATGTTCCGACGCGAACGCGGCGAAGCGGCCGGCGATGCGGTCGCGATCGGGGCGGCTTTTGTCCAGCGCGGACGTGAGCGCGCGAATGGCGAGCGTCGGATTGCCGGCGAGCGTCGCGGAGTCGCCGATGCGAATCGGGTCGGTGCCGGTGTCGATGACGACATCCGCCAGCTTCACGAACGGCGCGGAGTCGAAGCCGAGGTGCATGGAGTGGCGGGTGGGGAAGTTGAAGAGCTGGCGAGGCTGCTCGACGACCGGAATGGCGTGACGATGCGACAGCTGCACGAGCGACTCAATACTTCCTCGATAACGGCCGGCGACGATGAGCGGACGTTGCGCGGCGTTGACGATGCGGGCGGCGTCGGCGATCGCGTCGTCGGACGGCTGCGTGGCGAACGTCGTTTCGGTTCGCGCGCGCAGCAGATGCGCGCGGATCGCGCGCGAGAACTCGGCGGGATGATCGAGATTCGAATAGTGGCCGGCGCCGGCGATGTCGACGAGCTCCGCGGTCGGGATCGACGCCTGAAGCGACGTCAGATTCGGCTCGGACGGCGTGAACGAGTCTGCCGATCCGCCGATGAGCAGCACCGGCACGTCGATCATCTCGATCATGCGGCGATAGTCGGCGTGCAGCAGCGAGTTGTACGACGCGATGTAGATGTGGTGGCTCTTCGCGCCTTCGATCTGCACGGCGCGCTCGATCACGTCGCGCGGCGCGTCGGGCCCGAACATCTTCGGCACCAGCTCGCGGGCGTTGTCGGCCATCGACATCCGCTCGATCCGCTTCTGCATCCACGCGCTGTTCTGTTCCGCATCGGGGAAGCTCGCCGCGGTGTTCGCGAGCGCGAGCGACTGCACGATGTCGCTGCGCCGCTTGAACACCTCGAGCGCGACGACACCTCCCATCGAGAGGCCGACGAGATGCGCGCGGCGGAAGCCGAGCTTCTCGATGAGCGAGATCGTATCTTTGGCGAAGCCGCCGATCGAGACCGCTTCGCGCACCATCGTGTTCTCGATGTCGAACGCCGAGCGGCCGTGTCCGCGGAGGTCGTACGCGACGATGGTGTAGCGGTCGTCGTCGAGCGCCTCCATCTGGTGGTACCACATGGTGTGATCGGCGCCGACGGCGTGCAGAAACACGACGAGCTCTTTGCCGCGCCCTTTCCTGGCCACGAAAACGCGCGCGCCGGTGGAGAGCTCGATCTGCTGTGACTCCATCGGCGGATTCTACGTCGTAGATACTATGGCGTTCATGAATCGAACGATCTCTGCCGCCGCTGCGCTGTTTGTTGCCGGTCACCTCTGCGCCGACACGCTCGCCGACGTCAAAGCCGCGCTGCGCAATCTGCGCGCGACGACGCCGATTCACGTGGGGTACGAGACGAAGTCGGCGAACGTCGCCAAGGGACGCTTCTTCGATCAGGACGTCTCGACCGGCGCGTCCGTCGAAGCGCGACTCGACGACAACGGCATCACCGTCGTCTATCCGCGCGCGCTGCTCGATCGCGCCGCGGCGCAGCGCGACGCGAAGAAGGATGAGGCGAGGCAGCGCGTCGCCGACATCAGCGCGACGCGCATCGCCGAGATGCTCGACAACGCGCCGGCGCTGGCGTCGATGCTCGAGCGCGTGACCGTGATCGAAGAACGCGCGGGCGCGTTCAATGGACAGCCGGCGCGGCTCCTCGTGTTGAACATCCGTCCGCGCGAGGACACGCGCGTGAAGACAGGGCATGTCGACATCAAGCTCAATCGGCTCTCGCTCTGGATCGGACCCGACGCCGTTCCGCTTTACTCCGAGCAGACGACGAAGTTCACCGCCGGCGTGTTCTTTCTCAAGGCGGAAGGCGAGTCGACCGAGAAGTCGACGTACGCGCATCGCGACGATCGCCTGGTCATCATCCGGCACGAGCACGCCGACACAAGCTCAGGAATGGGACAGTCGTCGCACAACACGGAGACGGAGACGATTACGCTGCGGTGATCACCACCCGTTGCGCGCGCGCAGCGACGTGATGTGTCCGACGTGATGGCGCGAGTGCCACGCGTAGAGCTGCAGCAGCCAGTCGACGTCGACGTCGCCATGCTCCGGATGCCGGAACTTGCGCGCGAAGTCTTCGTCGCGCATCGAGTTCATCAGCATCACCCAACGCGCGTGCAACGACTCGAGCAGATTCAGCGAGACTTCGATCGGCGTATCGCGCGAGTCCGCGAGCTCCGCCCACCGCGCCTCGTCGTACGGCTTGATCGTCGGCCCCTCCTCGGTCAACGCGAGCTTGAGCCGGATGTAGGCGTTGAGGTGGCTGTCCGGAACGTGATGCACGACCTGCCGCACCGTCCACCCGCCCTCCCGATACGACGCGTCGAGCTGCTGATCGCTCAGGTTCGCGACGGCGTCGCGCATGTTGCGCGGCGCGTCCGCGATGATGTTGATCAGGGCGCGACGCTCGTCAGGAGTGAGGGCGGGACGGCGTTCGAATGTTCCGACGGGATAGCGGGGATCAGTGCTGCTCATGCAGCGGATTCTAGTCCGCGCTCGCCGCCGCGTCGTAGTAGCTCTTCACCGCCGCCACGTACGCAACCGCTTCCTGCGTCGCCTTCGGACCGACTTTCGCGACGAGCTCCGGGCCGGCGTTGTACGCGGCGAGCGTCATGTCGATGTCGCCGTGAAAGCGGTCGAGCAGTGTGCGGAGGTACTTCGTCGCGCCGAAGATGTTCTGCTTCGGATCGAACGAGTCCTTCACTCCCAGCGCCCTCGCCGTTCGCGGCTTGAGCTGCATCACTCCCTCGGCACCGATGCGCGAAACGGCATTCGCATCGAAGCGCGACTCGCGAAAGGCCATCGCCGCGACGAGGTTCGGATCGACGCGAAACTGCTTCGCCGCGTCGCTGATGATGCCCGCGAGGTAGTGCGGCACCGGCAGCGGAAAGGCGCTGGCATTCAGCTCCGCGGCATGCGCCATCGGAGTGAGAGACAAAGCGAGCACGGCAGAAACGAAGAGTTTCTTCATCGGTCGTTCTTGTCCTTTCGTTGGGAAGTACGGCTCATAACATCCTCGGGGTCGTAATGCTTTCAAGCCGGGTCCGTTATGATGCGCGACACCGATGAGCTACGCGATTCGCGAATGGCTGAATCTCGCCGTGCGATGGTTCCACGTCTTCGCCGGCATCATGTGGATCGGGCAGACGTATTTCTTCACCTGGCTCGACCATCGCTTCAACGATGAGAAGCAGGTCTTCATGGTCCACAGCGGCGGCTTCTACATCGTCGACAAGCAGAAGACGCCTGAGCTGTTGCCGCAGACTCTGCATTGGTTCAAGTGGGAGGCGGCGCTCACCTGGCTCAGCGGCATCGTACTGTTCGTGCTCGTCTATTACACCGGCGGGCTCATGGTCGACGACAGCGTGCATGCGATGTCGAACATGACCGCGGTCGGACTCAGCGTCGCGATTCTGATCGTCGCGTGGATCGTGTACGACATGATGTGGATCTCGCCGCTGCTCCGATACGAAAAGGCCGGCGTCGTGCTCTCGTACTTGATGCTCGTCGGATGCATCTACGGATTCACGCATCTCTTCAGCGGACGCGCCGCGTATCTGCAGACCGGCGCGATGCTCGGCACGTTCATGGCCGCGAACGTCTGGATGCGCATTCTTCCCGCGCAGCGTCAGCTCATCGCGGCGACGAAGGCGGGACAGCCGGCGGACATGACACTCGCCGAGCGCGCCAAGCATCGCTCGAAGCAGAACACGTTCATGGTCATGCCGGTCGTGCTCATCATGATCAGCAATCACTTCCCGGTTGCGACGTACGGGAACCAATACAACTGGATCGTGCTGTCGGTGCTCGTCCTCGTCGGATGGGCCGTTGCAGCGGTGATCCGCAAACACTGAAGAAATGAAGACATCGCTTTCCGATCAGGAGATCCGAAGTACCGCTGCGCCTCTGGAGGCGTCGCTCGCGAAATTCGTGAAGCGCTTTCCCGGCGAGAGCGGCGCGCGCCAGCCGGTGCACACGGTGTACGGCGGCGCCCAGCTCTTCAAGTCCAACACCACCCAGCGCCTCGGCGAGCTCGCGTTGCGCGCGCTCGAGCAGAACGCGCCCGACGCGGCGACGCTCGCGGAAGCGATTGGACTCGATCCCGCGCACGCCGACGTCGTCTATGCGCGCGTCGTCGAGAAGTTGAAGCGCGAGCCGGTCGAAGACTTCCGCATCGACTTCGAGGACGGCTACGGCAATCGTCCCGACGACGAAGAAGACAAAGACGCGGAGCTTCGCGCGCGCGAGCTCGCGACGGGAGTGAAGAACGGAACGGTCTCGCCGTTCACCGGCATCCGCATCAAGACGTTCTCGCAGGAACTGATGCGACGCGGCATCCGCACGCTCGACATCTTCGTGACCTCGCTTCTCGACGCCCTCGGCGAGCTTCCGCCGTGGTTCGTGATCACGCAGCCCAAGATCCAGCTGCCGGAGCAGGTGACGTTGCTCATCGATCTCTTCGAGCGCCTCGAGCAGAAGCTCGGTCTCGCCGAAGGCTCGCTGAAGATGGAGTTCATGATCGAGACGACGCAGTCGATCCTGAACGAGCGCGGCGGATCGAACCTCCCGCTGTTCCTCGAAGCGGCGCGCGGCCGATGCGTCGCCGCGCACTTTGGAACGTACGACTACACGGCGAGCTGCAACATCACCGCTGCGCATCAGCGCATGGATCATCCGAGTTGCGACTTCGCACGGCAGATGATGCAGGTCGCGTACTCCGGCACCGGCATCTGGCTCTCCGACGGCGCGACGAACGTGATGCCGATCGGCGATCGCGCCACGGTGCATCGCGCGTGGCGGCTGCACGTCGATCACATCCGCCACTCGCTCATCAACGGCTACTACCAGGGCTGGGATCTCAATCCCGCGCAGCTTCCGACGCGTTACGCGGCGGTGTACTCGTTCTTCATCGAGAACCTTCCCGCGGCGACGGAGCGGCTCAGCAACTTCATTCAGAAAGCGGGGCAGGCCACGCTCGTCGGCGACGTGTTCGACGACGCCGCGACGGGACAAGGCTTGCTCAACTACTTCCTGCGCGCGCTCAACTGCGGCGCGATCACGGAAGAGGAAGCGCTGATGACCGGACTCACGCTCGACGAATTGCGCAGCCGCTCGTTCGTGAAGATCCTGCAGGGCCGCCGCGCTAATGCGGCGCCGGCGGCGGCAGGATGATCGGCAGCGTCGCGACGGCGATCGCGACGAGTCCCGCGAACACGAGCGCGATGAACGTGAACCACGACTGCGACACCGACTCGAGCTCGGCGATGTTCGGATCGGTGCGCAGGTAGCGCACGCCGATCTTCTGTCCGACGACGTAAGGATTCGGCCGCTCGCCGCGCGCGGACGTGAACTGCATCGGAGCGCCGCCGTCGATCACTTTGAATTTCACGATCGGCATCTCGAACGACTTGCGCGCCACGTCCCCCGAGAAACTCTCCGTCTTGAACGCCACGATCGTTCCTTCGGTGGTCACGCCTTCCGCGTTCCAGCGCTGGCGCTGCTTCCACACGAGGATCGCCGCGCGGAGCATGTAGAGACCTGCGATCGCGAACGCGAGCGAGAAGCCGATGCGCCCGAGGAGGATGCCCATGTTTTTTAGCTTCCGCGGTAGGTCGAGTAACCGAACGGACTGACGAGCAGCGGCACGTGATAGTGCTGCTCGGCGTCGCTCACTTCGAAGGCGATCGACACTTCGGGGAAGAACGTGTTGCCTTCGCCGAAGTACGCGCCGGTGCCGAAGGTGAGTCGAAAGAGGCCGGTCGTCAGCGGCCCTTCGAGCAGCGTGCGGCAGCGGCCGTCGGCGTCGGTCTCGCCGCGTCCCGACAGAATCCAGTAGTTGCCGTCGTGCTTCTCGAGCGTGACGGTGACGCCGGCCGCGGGACGGCCGCGCGATGTGTCGAGGATGTGAGTCGTGATTCCGCTCATGACACCAGCTTCAGCAATCGCAATCGCGTGATCTTCCGCTGCTCGTCCGCCGCAACGCGCAACTCCGTCTTCGGATCATTCACGAGACGCTCGCGTGCGATCGCCAGCATCTCATCCGCCGACTTGCCGGTCGCGCAGACGATGTAGATGTAGCCGAAGTGATCTTCGTATTTCTGATTCACGTCCGCCAAAGCCGCAAGCGTGTCGGCGTTCGCGCGCGCGGCGCCGGACTGTTCTTCCGACGCCCACTTCGCCTCGACTTTTCGCTCGCCGATGCGGGGATGCGCGGCGAACGCTTCGAGCCAGTCGCGCTCCGTCAGCGAGCTCCACACTTCGTCCGCGGTCGCGAGGACGTCGCGATACGGACGCGCTTCGAGCATGCGGCGCATCCACTCGTGCGAGCCGCAGCAGGTGAGCAGCTCGCGCTGCGCGACGTCGTCGGTGCGTGTGTTGAGATGGCGCGTCGCGGCGATGCCGCGTCCGTGCTCCGTCGCGCGTCCCCACACGCGCATGCGGCTCACGCCGCCGTCGGGATAAACGTTGAGCCGCAGATGCGTCGCTGGCGCCTGCACGTTCAGCTCATCGACGAAGAGATGACGCGTGTGCGCCTGCAGCTTCGTGCGCGGCAGAATCTCGTGCCATTCGCGTCCGTCGGGCGACGCATCGATCGACGCGGTGTCGGGATAGTTGCCTTTGAAGTGATTCGTGTCGATCTCGATGCGGCGAGGAATGCCTTCGGCGGTCAGCTTGACGATCACCCAGTCGTGTCCCGGTCCGCGTCGCCGACGTGTTTCCCATCCGTCGCTCATGTTGTGCGCGCGGCCGGGCATGATCAGGTTGTGCTTCGGGCCGAAGAACATGTCGCTGCACGTCAGCACTTCGCCGCCGTTCTCGACGGCGACGAGATCGACTTCGTTCGCCAGTCCGCCGGCGCGATGCCAGTCGGGAACGATCTCGCCGTGCACGCGCAGCCGCGCTACGCCGCCGTCTGGATAGATGTGGAATCGCAGATGCGTGAATGCAAAGTGCGAGTCGACGTCGAAGTGATTCTGCGAGTCGCCCTTGAGTGGCGATTTCGGCAGGATCTCGATCCACTGCGCGTTGCGCAGCGCGTCGACGTCGCTCTCCGGATTCATTGCACACGCTTCGATCGAACAGTGATCGGGATAGTTGCCGCGGAAGTAGCTCGTGTCGACGATCACGCCCTTCACGACGCCCGGGGCGCCGAGGCGGAGGATGGCGAAGTCGTGTCCGGGAGTGCGCTTGCGGCGGCTCTCCCAACCGTCCATCCATTTGCCGCGGTCGGTGTACTCGTGCTCTTTCCACACCGGCGTGTGCGGCTTCAGCAGGTTCTCTTTTTCCGCGAAGAAGTCGTCGGTCGCGTAGAGCACCGAGCCGCCGAGTCTTTCGGAAGCGAGATCGATCAGATCGCGAAAGTCAGCCATTTTCCGATTGGGTCTCCGATGTGCGCGCCATCGTCCCACACCTTTTGGCCGCGCACGAACGTCGCGCGCACTTTGCCGCGCAACGTCGCGCCTTCGTACGGCGTCACCTTGTGGCGGTGCTCGACGATGTGCGGTTCGATCGTGAATGTCGCGCGGGGATCGAACGCGATGATGTCGGCGTCGTAGCCCGCTTTCAGTTTTCCCTTTCGTGCATCGAGTCGCGCGATCGATGCGGGACCTTCGCTCATCAGCCGCGACACTTCTTCGAGCGAAATGCCGCGGCGTTGCGCTTCGGTCCAGACGATCGAGAGGCTGAATTGCAGCGACGAGATGCCGCCCCACGCGTGCTCGACGTCGCCCTCGCGGAGTTTCTTCAGCTCGGGCGTGCAAGGCGAGTGATCGCTGACGATGCCGGCGATCGCGCCGGCGTCGATGCCGCGCCAGAGCTCTTCGCGATTCGCATGCTCGCGGATCGGTGGCGCGCATTTGTACTGCGGCGCGGCGTCGGGGATGCGTTCGGATTCGAAGTAGAGATAGTGCGGCGTCGTCTCCGCGGTGACGTGTTTGCCGACGATCGGGATCGCGTTTGACGACGAGAGATGAACGATGTGCGCCGGCGTTTCGATCGAGTTCGCGAGTCGCGCGACGAGCGCGATCGCTTCGTCTTCCATTTCGTGGGGGCGGGATTCGAGGTAGGCCTGATAGGAAGTGGAGGACAGGCGCCCCGCCTGTCCGGACAGGCGAGGGCGCCTGTCCTCCACTGGAACCTCCGCGTGCACGAGCAGCGGCGCACTCGATCCCCGCATCGCGCGCAGCGCGTCTTCGAGTCCGCGCGCATCGAGATGCCGAAACTCCGGCACGCCGGAGTCGATCAAGAAGCATTTGAATCCGAGGGCACCGTGCCGAAGCATGTCGCGCAACTCGCCCGCGTTGCCGGGCACTGCGCCGCCCCACAATCCCACATCGACCCGGCACTTCCCGCTCATCGCCTCGGCCTTCGTCATCAGCGCGGCGACACTCGTCGTCGGCGGGATCGAGTTGAGCGGCATGTCGACGATCGTCGTTACGCCGCCGGCAGCCGCGGCGCGCGTTGCGGTGTCGAATCCTTCCCACTCCGTCCGCCCCGGCTCGTTGACGTGCACGTGCGAGTCGACGACGCCGGGCATGAGCACGAGATCGCCGTAGTCGATGACGCTCGCATCAACATCGTCGTAATCGCCGATGCGCGCGATGCGCTCGCCGTCGATGTGAATCGATGCGGCGCCGCGGCCGAGAACGTTGCGCGAGCGGAGAATCACTCCGCGGATGCTACAACGCTAGAATGCCCTGCGGATGCCACTCGTCTCGGTCGTGATGTCGACATACAACCGGAGTGACGTACTGCGCCTCGCAGTATCGACGGTTCTCGCGCAATCGACCTCCGACTGGGAGCTGATCGTCGTCGGCGACGCGTGCACGGACGACACCGCGAACGTCGTCGCGTCGTTCGGCGACGAGCGGATCCGCTTCGTGAATCGAAGCGAGAACTTCGGCGAGCAGTCGGGACCGAACAACGACGGCGTCGCGCTCGCGCGCGGGCGATTCGTCGCGTTCCTCAATCACGATGATCTCTGGCTGCCGCACCATCTCGAGACGTGCATCGATGCGATCGAGAAGAGCGGCGCCGATCTGGTGTTCACCGAGCCGCTGCTCGCGAACAGCAATGGGACGACGACAGTGAACGGAGCGAGCGCGTTCGGTGAGTACGCGCCCGAGATCTTCGCGCCGGCCTCGACGTGGTTGTTTCGCCGCGAGCTCGCGACGCAGGTCGGACCGTGGCGCGCCGCGCAGGAATGCTTCGCGGTGCCGTCGCAGGATTGGCTGTATCGCGCGTGGCGCAGCGGCAAGAAGATGGTCGCGGTTTCAAAGGTGACGCTGATCGTGATCGCATCGGGGATGCGCTCGAATTCGTACGCGTCGCGCGATGAAGAACATCAACACTGGCTGCGCCGCATGCGCGAGGAACCCGATCTCATCGAGAAAGAGATGACGTCGATCGCTGCGCGCATGGCGGCGGAGAACGTCGGCATTTCCGTTTCGCGCCATCTCTCGCGCGCCGCGAAGAATGCCTTTCGCCGTTTCTTCAAACTGATCGGCGTGCATTCGCACGCGGCGCGCAACGCGGTCTTGTTCCGACGCCGCGGTGGCGCGATGGCGCACATCCGTAAGGTGCGAGGTCTGGCGTCGTGAAGGAGTGGCGCATCGACGGCGCGACCCGCGATCGGCAGAGCATCACCGCCGACTGGAAGCGCAAGTCCTTGCGTCTCATCGAAGGCGTGAGCGTTCACGAGATCGCGAACGTGCCGAAGATCGACGGCCATCTCGTCGAAGTGTTTCGCCGGTCGTGGTTCGGCGACGACGCGCGCGTCGAGCAGGTCTTCCAGGTCGTTCTCAATCCCGGCCGCGTCTCGGCGTGGCACGCGCACGAGTCGACGACGGATCGGCTGTTCGTGAGCGCCGGCACTGCGCGTGTCGTCCTCTTCGACAATCGCGAAGACTCGCCGACGCGCGGCGAGATCAACGAGTTTCGATTCGGCCTGTTGCGCCCCGCGGCGATCGTCGTTCCGCCGCGCGTCTGGCACGGCATTCAATGCGTGTCGATGGAGCCGGCGACGATCCTGAACCTCGTCGACAAAGCGTACGACTACGAGAATCCCGACCACTGGCGCGTTCCGCCCGATTCGCCGGCGATTCCGTTCCGCTTCTGACGCGTTACGTCGTCACGAGCTCGCCCTTGCGCGCGTACTCCGTCATCCGCAGCAGGATCTCTTCGCCCGTCGCGGGTGCGTTGATCTTGCGGCCGCCGAGGGCGTTCTTGATGGCCATGAAGACGGAGATGGCGAGGAGGAGCGGCGGCTCGCCGACCGCTTTGCTCGAGCGGATGTTCAGCGGATTCTCGACGTCGATCCAGTCGACGTTGAAGACCTCAGGGACGTCGCCGATGTTCGGGATCTTGTACGTCGTCGGCGAGTGCGAGAGGAGATTGCCTTTCGCATCCCAGCGCAATTCTTCGTTGGTCAGCCAGCCCATGCCCTGAATGAATCCGCCGGTGATCTGGCCGCGATCGATGCCGGGATTGATCGGCTTGCCGATGTCCATCAACAGATCGCTGCGCAGCACTTTCATGTGGCCGGTGAAGCGATCGATCGACACTTCCGAGATCGCCACGCCTTTCGTGTAGTAGAGGAACGGCGTGCCGGTGCCTTTCTCCGGATTCCAGTCGATGCCTTGCGTCGCGTAAAACCCACGCTCGCCGAGCGAGACGCGGCGGGTGTAGGCGAGATGGAGAAGGTCCTTCCAGAGGATGCGGAGATCGGGGCGGCGGTTGTCGTAGATCAACCCGTCTTCGAAGACGATGTTGCCGATCGACGACTCGATGTCGCCGACGCGGCGGCCGATTTCCGCGGCCGCGACTTCGGTGAGGCGCGCGCGAATTTTTCTGCACGCATCCGCGGCGGCGCTGCCGTTGAGATCCGCTCCGCTCGATGCCGCGGTTGCCGACGTGTTGTTGTTCTTCTCCGTCGACGTCGCCATCACGATCACGAGATCGGGATCGATCGAGAACTCGTCGGCGACGATTTGTTTGATCTTCGTGTTGACGCCCTGTCCCATCTCCGTCGCGCCGGTCGAGACCTGGATCGAGCCGTCGAGGTAGATGTTGACGAGCGCGTTCCCCTGGTTGAGGAACTTCGTGTTGAACGAGATGCCGAACTTCACGGCGGTGCAGGCGATGCCGCGCAACTCCGTCTTCGACTTCGCATTGAAGTCGCGCACCGCTTCGACGCGCTTGCGGTAATCGGCTCGTTGTTCGAGCTCGTCGAAGAGTCGCGGCAGCGTGTTGTTGTCGACGATCTCGCCGTATGGCGTCACGTTCTTCTCGCCGATGCCGTAGACGTTGCGGCGGCGGACGTCGAAGGCGTCGATACCGAGGAAGGCGGCGATCTCTTCGAGGATGTTCTCGATGGTGATCGCGCCCTGCGGTCCGCCGAATCCGCGGAACGCCGTGTTCGGCGGATAGTTCGTGCGGCAGACGATGCCGGTGATGTCGGCGTTCGGGATCCAGTACGCGTTGTCGACGTGCGTCATCGCGCGCGCCATGACGGCGGTGGACAAATCGGCGTACGCGCCGCCGTCCGAGTAGATGTCGACCTTCATGCCGGTGATGACGCCGTCGCGCGTGAAGCCGACTTTGTAGTCGTTCTGGAACGGATGGCGTCCGCCGGTGACGCACATGTCGTCGTCTTTGTTGTAGACGAGGCGCGCGGGGCGCTTCGTCTTCAGCGCAACGAGCGATGCCATCGCGCCGGGATGCGTGGCCTGGCATTCCTTGCCGCCGAACGCGCCGCCCATCCGCTTCGTGACGACCGTGACCTGATTGATGTTGAGGCCGAGCAGATGCGCGATGACGTCCTGCACTTCGCTCGGGTTCTGCGTCGACGAGTGAACGGTGAGCGTGTCGTATTCGCCGGGAATCGCGATCGCGGCCTGCGACTCGAGGTAGAAATGATCCTGCCCGCCGTTGATCCACGTCCCTTCGATCACGTGATCCGACTCGGCGATGGCGCGTTCGGCGTCACCGCGGCGGATGTGGCGCGTCGGCCCGATGAAGTCGCGCTTTTTCTTCGCGTCGTCGATCGTGAAGACCGGCTCGAGCTCTTCGATGTCGATCTCGATCGCTTTCTTCGCCGCTTTGATCGCCTCGCGCGTCTCCGCGGCGATCACGACGATCGGCTGTCCGATGAACGTGACCTTGTCTTCGGCGAGCAGGATCTCGTCGCTGATGATCGCGCCGAAGAGATTCGCGTGCAGATCGCGATGGGTGAAGAGGGCGACGACGCCGTCGACTTCGCGCGCGCGATCGAGGTTGAGCGATCGGATGTTGCCGTGCGCGACGCCGGACCAGAAGAAGTCGACGAGGACTTCGCTCTTGAGCGGCGGCATGTCGTCGATGTAGATCGACTCGCCGGTGACGTGACCGCGCGCCGAATCGTGCGGGATGTTGCGGCCGACGGTGTTCATGAGGCCAGTTCGTCGTAATAGAACTTACAAAGGATGTTCTCTGCAAGCTGCAGGCGATAGTCGCGCGATCCGCGGACGTCGCTGATCGGCGCCACTTCGCCGCGCGCGATGCGGCCGGCTTCTTCGAACGTGTCGCTGGCGATCGACTTGCCGGCGAGATACGACTCGGTCTTCGGCAGTCGCATCACGACGGGAGCGACGCCGCCGTACGCGATCGTCGCCTCTTCGATGTGCGAGTTGCTCACGCGCAATCGGATCGCGGCGGTGAATGCGGAGATGTCGAGGTCGCGGCGGCGCGAGACTTTGTAGAGACGAAGGGTGTCGCTCACGATCGGCACGCGCACGCGCGTGATGATCTCGTGCGGCTGCAGGTCGAACTGCTTGTAGCCGCGATAGAAGTCGGTGATCGCGACGGTGCGCGTGCCGTCGACGCTCGCCAGTTCCAGCGTCGCGCCGGAGACGAAGAGATACGGCAGCGTGTCGCCGATCGGCGAGCCGTTGGCGATGTTGCCCACGAGCGTGCCCGCGTTTTTGATCTGTGCCGAGCCGAAGATGTTGAGGATGCGGTGCAGCTCCGGGATGCGGTCGCGTGTGAAGTTCTCGAACTGCGTCAGCGTCACGTTCGCGCCGGCGACGATGGCGCCGTCTTCTTCGCGAAGGTCATTCAGTTCGCGCAGTTTCGAGAGCGACATCATCGTCGCCGCCGCGTACGAACGCTTGTTGATCCAGACGCCGACGTCGGTCGCGCCCTGCACGATCGTCGGCTTGAACTTGCGTTTGAACGACAGCGCTTCGTCGAGCGTCGCCGGCGCGAAGAACGTGCGGTCGCCGACCTCGATGTAGACGTGCTCGTCGTCGCCGATCGTCTCCGGATACAGCTCGCGCATCCGCTTCATCGACGATCCGTCGACCGCGCACGCCGCTTTGATGATCGGCTCGTAGCCGGTGCAGCGACAGAGGTTGCCGACGAGTCCCTGCCGCGCGCACGGTTCGTCGACGGTGTCGCGCGTTTCGAAGAGTCCCGTCATCGCGACGACGAAGCCGGGCGTGCAGTAACCGCACTGCGCACCGTGGCAGGCGACCATCGCCTCCTGCACGGCGTTCATCTTCAGGCCTTCGACGGTGACGATGCTCGCGCCGTCGAGCTGGAACATCGAGAGGATGCACGAGTTGATCGGAACAAACTCGACAACTGAATTCGTCGCCGGCGCGCTGGCCGGCGACGATTTTCTCATCAACACGCTGCATGCGCCGCAGTCGCCTTCTTCGCAGACGATCTTCGTGCCGGTAGCGCCGAAGTCGTAGCGGAGATAATTCGAGAGCGTCGCGAATGCGTCGCGTCCGCGGACGTCGTGTTGTCGTCCGTTGATGAGAAGGCGGATGTGATCGCGCATATCGGCCAGCGGCTAGCGGGAGGCCGGGCCCGCAGGCCGCGACCCGCTAGCCTGCGTACTACGGTGCTACCAATCCCCCGTACGTGTCCGGACGCCGGTCGCGGAAGAACTGCCACGTGTGGCGCACTTCGCGGATCTTGTCGAGATCGCATTCGGCGGTCACGAGCGCGTCTTCGTCGCGTTTCGCCATCGCCAGGAACTGGCCGCGCGGATCGACGAAGTAGCTCTGTCCGTAGAACTCGCCGATGTTCCACGGCGCTTCGAATCCGACGCGATTGATCGCGCCGACGAAGTATCCGTTCGCGACGGCGTGTGCCGGCTGCTCGAGCTTCCACAGATACTCGGAGAGTCCCGCGACCGTCGCCGACGGATTCATCACGATCTCTGCGCCGTTCAATCCGAGCTCGCGCGCGCCTTCGGGGAAGTGGCGGTCGTAGCAGATGTAGACGCCGACCTTGCCGTAGCGCGTGTCGAAGACCGGGTAGCCGAGGTTGCCGGGACGGAAGTAGTACTTCTCCCAGAAG
>Ga0105245_10000396_pt1 | contig 40404 bp, 37 predicted proteins | sample KBSM54metaG_FD_81523 | JGI IMG/M metagenome (GOLD analysis project Ga0105245, IMG submission 81523) | Miscanthus rhizosphere microbial communities from Kellogg Biological Station, Michigan, USA - KBS M5-4 metaG | ecosystem: Host-associated > Plants > Roots > Rhizosphere > Soil | place...
CGCCCCGCCTGCGCATGGGCAAACTCCGTCACGATCAAAGCGGCGATCAGGATTTTGTGCACACGTAACTCCCTTTTAGAACGGGCTCAGTTGGCTGCCTGCATGGGGGCATCCATGCCGCCCCACAGATTCATAGTGTTCAGCTCGTCGCGGCCGCAGGACTTGAGGTAGCAGAAGAGCTGCGTGCGGTACGCCGCATGGCCGCTCACCAGCAGGAACACCAGATGGGAGCCCCGGCTGGCTTTCTGTCCGAACATGTCGATCTGGCCGCGGAAATCCGCGTCGGAGAATGCGCCCAGTTGCTCGGCGTAGCTGCTGCTCAGTTTCTCGATTGCAGCTACCACCTGATCGAAGTTCATGGCGTTGGCCGTAGCCTGGGCAGCTCCGAAAGCCGCGCCATCGAAGGTTCCGGTCTTGATCGCGGGGATCAGGGCGGGTCCCATGAGGGTGAGATACCGGAGCAGCTCAATGGTGCTGCGCTGCTTCGGCGTCGGCCTGTAATCCAGCTGCTTGCGATCCACCTTGCTGATCAAATGCAGCAGGATTCGAACCTCGTTCTGTAATGAGGAAATGAGTTCTTCTTTTGTAAGGACCATAGTTTGTAATTTGTGTCGATTCTTAGTTTTCAGGAGGAGGCGCTGCGCCGCGGCCACCACCGCGTCCCCCGCGTCCGCCGCCCGGAGCCGCAGGTTGTCCCACCGCCAGCCCGACCAGTTCCGCCCCGCTGCCCTGCGTGCCGTTCACGACGGCAACCAGGAACTGTCTGCCGTTCACCAGATACGTCATAGTGGGGCCGACTGCGGAACCCAGCGGCATTTCATGAATCACCGCACCGGTCTTCTTATCGATAAAGCGCAAGTCGGCGCTGCCTTCCACCAGCATTGTCTTCGTGATCAGAATCGGCGAGCGCTGCCCGCCGCCCCAGTTGCTGGCGTCGATGCCGGCGGCCTTGAGCGCCGGATTATTCAGAATGTTGGCGGCCGGCTTGCCGTTGGGAATCATCCACGCCTGATCGCCGGTGTTCAGATTAAACGCCGTGATGCGGCCGTACGGACCCTTGATGAGCGGCAGGCCGCCCGCGACGTTGGTATTTCCGCCGCCTCCGCCTGCGATGTAGGGCATCTCGGAACGGTCGCCGCCTGGAACCAGCGTCGAAATGTACGGGCTCGTGGTCGACGGAATGTAGAGCATTCCCGTTTCCGGATCCACGGCGCCGCCCATCCAGTTGGCTCCGCCGCCCGCGCCTGGAAGCTGGATCGTGCCCAGCTTGCCGCCCGTGTCCTTCACGATCGGCGGGGTGTAGATCGGCCCAAGCACATAATTCGACGCGATCTTGAGCGCCTCGGCTTTGATCTCGGGCGTATAGTCGGCCAGATCCGCTTCGGTCACGCCCTGGCGATCGAACGCCGGAGGCTTGGTGGGAAAAGGCTGCGTCGGTGAATACCACTCGCCGGGGGCGCTGCCTTTGGGTACGGGACGCTCCTCAATAGGCCACACCGGCTGTCCGTTGGTGCGGTCGAACACAAACGTAAACGCAGATTTGTTCACCTGCGCCAGCGCCTTTATCTTCTTTCCGTTGACCGTCAGGTCCAACAGAATCGGCGCGGCCGGAATATCGTAATCCCACATCTCATGGTGGATTAACTGGTAATGCCACACGCGTTTCCCGGTCTTGGCATCCAGGCAGACCACGCTGTCGGAGAATAAGTTCGCGCCGGGGCGCTGTCCACCATAGGTATCGCCGCTGGGCGCTTCGACGGGAATATAAACGTAGCCGAGCTCTTCATCGCCAGTGAGCGGACCCCACGCCCCGGTGTTGCCGGTGAACGTGTTGGAGTCCTTGCCGCGATCGTCTTTCCCCCAGGTATCCGCGCCGAATTCGCCCGGCTGCGGAACCGTGTGGAAGGTCCACAAGAGCTTGCCGCTGCGGACATCGTACCCGCGGATGTATCCAGGCGTGTTCAGCCGCGTCGGTAGCGCGACGCCCACTTTGAGAGAGGCGCCGACCACCGCGACATCCCGAATGATGATGGGAGGCGACGTCGCGCCGATGGTTCCGTTCTGCACTACGGGCCTATCCAGGCCCAGCCAGAGGTCCACGTGGCTGTCTTTTCCGAAAGTCGATACCGGAGCACCGGTCTTGGCGTTCAATGCCACTAGTTGATAACCCGGGGTGATAAACAAGATGCGATCGTCACCGCGCCCGTCGCTCCAATAGCTGACGCCGCGATTGTTGGCGCGCACTGCCCCGCGCTCGGCGGTATCGTCACCGCGATAGGTCCACAGGGTTTCGCCGGTGGCTGCGTCGGCGGCGACCACGGTGCGGCCCGTTCCGGCGGTGAAAAACAGTTTGCCGCCGGCCATCAGGGGAGTCACTTCCCAGGCTGCCTGCGGGGCGGGTCCCATGTTCTGGGCTTTCCAGCGCCAGATCACTTGTAGATTCTTAACGTTGGTGGCGTCGATCTGCGCCAGCGGCGAATACCGCGTGCTGCCGGCGTCGCCTCCATTGACGCGCCACTCGCCCGAGGCAGGCGTTCCCTGCTGCCCTCGTACGGGCGTCAGGTTCCAAACGGCGAACGCGGCCACGCCCATCACCAGCGCTGCCCACGACTTTGTCCGAAGCATATCAATCGAGTTTATTGCCAAAGGCTATCAGGCGCAACCGCGGGTGCACGCCTCTGTGCACGCCGTCGTGCACGATAAGATGCAGATACACCTGCATGAATCGCCAGCGTCTTGCCGGCTACCTCTATTCCCTTCCCGAGCGGGTGGTGCGCTCGCTTTCGGCGATCGTTGGCGGCACGGTCCACGAGCTGGGCGATGTCATCCTGCCGGCGCGCGTTCGCCGCTCCCGCTTGTACTACGCGCTGATCGAATCGACGTCCCGGTTTCTGGTGGAATACGTCGGGCAGGTGGAATCGGAGGCCTCCAAAGGCGATCCTCTGCCGGACGATTTTCTCATCCGGCGCACGGCCGGTAACGTGGTTGAGATCGCGGGCCTGGCCGCGTTCAGAGCCTCACCTGTGTGGGTTCTCGCCGCGCTCTCGGATCTGGCCGGCGCCGGCCGCGAGCTGATTCAGGAGATCTCGGCCACCCTCCAAAAGGACGGGCTCCTGGAGCCGAACACCACCTTCGAATCCGTGGATCAGCTCTTGGATGGGCTGGAGCGTTCCTCTGCCCGTCTGGCCCGGGCGGTGAATACGCCTCCGCTCAACGTGAAAAGCTTGCGCGAAGAGTGGCGATTGTTGCGAAGCGAGGCGTCGCAAATTCCGCGCGCCCTCCTGCCATCGCCCGAGCGCCTCTGGAATCAGTGGATGGAGCTAAAACAGGAGGCCGTCTCCCAGGACCGGTCCGTTGCCGAGCTTTCGTCGCTGATGGCGCTGGCGGCGGTGCGCAATATGCCTGATAACGCCCGCTGGCTTTCGAACGTCCTCCGGACCGGCAGCCGGCGCACCGGGGAAATGCTGGCGCGGGGGCTGCTGGACCACTATCGGGACACTCTGGCCGAAATCCACAACACCGGGTACCTGCGCTACTGGATTCGCGAGTTTCGTCCCTATTTCATCGGCGCCGCTAACCAGTTCTCCCCTCAGCGCGTCTCTACCACTGAGCGGCTTTTAACCAAACGCCGGAAGCCGGGCTGATATACTTCCTGTAGCAGGATCTCCGTTATGATCAATCCCTTACACAAACCCCGTACGTTAGTTTTGGCGTTCGCACTCCTCGCGACCGTCGGTGCATTTGCCCAAGAGGGCGGTAAAGGCGACCCGGACCGTGCCGTCGCAGGCGGGCAGTTCCCGGCAGGCTGGAGCGCCCGTCCGGATCGCGGCGCAGCCACCGGAATCAAGTTCTCCCAGGCCGGCGACGTCTACCACTTCCAGATGGGCACCACCGGAACCATGTGGCGCGCTGACTGGACAAAATCCGGCAACTACAGCTACTCGGCTCGTCTGACTCAGGTCAAGAAAGCTTCCCATCCGGTGTCTTATGGCCTGGTGATCGGCGGGAGCAATATGGGCCCCTCGCCGACCTATACCTATTTCCTGGTCCGCCAGTCGGGCGAGTATTTCATCTCCAACTGGGAGGGCGCCGCACCCAAGACCGCAGTGGACTGGACCCCGAACGCAGCCATCGTCAAAGAGGGCGCGGACGGGAAACAGGCGAATACGCTGGGCGTCCAGGTGCAAGGCGACAACGTGATCTTCAGCGTGAACGGTAAGGAAGTAGCGCGCCAGCCGAAGAGCAAGGTCCATGCCGATGGCATGATGGGTTTCCGGATCGGCCATACCCTGGACGTGGACGTCGACCAGGTAAAGCACTAAACGGCTGACCTGGCCCCGTTTCGCCCCTCCCGCAATTGCGATATGATTTGGCTGACCCTTTGTACGGTCAGCCACGGGAGGTTTTCGCATGAGAACTCGATTCGCTTTGCTGGGCGCTCTGGCGCTCGGGACTGCTCTGCTTTTCGGTCAGGCCCCTTCCACGGAAAAGACGGCCGCAAAGCCGGCTGCAAAGGCACCCGCTAAAGCCTGGAAAGTAGCGCGGACCCCCGAGGGCGTGCCCGATCTGCAAGGGTTCTGGACAAACTCCACTCTGACGCCGCTCGAACGTCCCAAAGCGCTCGGATCGAAAGAGTTCTACACCGACGAGGAAGTAGCCGCGGCCCAAAAGAAGGATCGTGATCGTCTGGCCTTGGACCTTGCCGAAGGTCTTCCCACCGAGCCCGGAACTGCGGCCGATGTGCACTACGATTTCGCCCAGTTCGGCTTGGACAAGGCCCAGGCGAGCCTGGTATGGGATAAGCGGACCTCGCTCATCGTCGGGCCGACGGGTCAGATGCCCGCGCTGCTGCCGGAGGCCCGCAAAAGAGCCGCCGACATTGCCGCCAAGAACCGCGGCCATGAATTCGACGGTCCGGAAAATCGGCCGCTGAGCGCTCGCTGTATCATTCTCGGCTACGATGCCGTGCCCATGCTTCCCCAGGGCTATAACAACAATTTGCAGATCCAGCAGGGTCAGGGATACGTCGCAATCCTGCATGAAATGAACCACTCCGTTCGAGTGATTCCCACCGATAATCAACCGCACGCGCCCAACGGCATTCCGCAGTTGCGCGGCGATTCGAAAGGTCATTGGGAGGGCGACACGCTGGTGGTGGACGTCTCCAATTTCACCAACTACAATCCGTTCCGGGGATCCGGCGACAAGCTGCACGTGGTGGAACGCTTCACGCGCGTGGATCCGAACACGATCCTCTACAAGTTTACGGTGGAAGATCGCGAGACCTGGGACCAGCCCTGGACCGCCGAACTGGTCATGACCACAGGTCAGGGACCGATCTATGAATTCGGCTGCCACGAAGGCAATTACGGCCTCGCGAACACCTTGCGCGGAGCTCGCGTAGCCGAGCAGGAAGCCGCCAAGAATTCAGGCAAGAAGTAGTCCTAGAAGTTTTAAGCCCGTTTCAAGACTTCGCACAATTGTTTTGTGCCCGCGTGGATGGAGGCTGCTAGAGGCCGCAGCTGAGCGCCCCGGCGTCCGCGCGCTTCTCGGGATGCATCCGGCGGGAACAGCAGATTGCGTGCTCCGCGCGAAAATTCCAATTGGACGCCTGCTCCACTTTTTCCACGATTCGTTAGATTCGCGTCATCCAAGCCTTGAAGATGCGCTGGTGCCGTTTCCAGTGCGTCCACAGCCCGTAATCCGTGTTCGCCGGAGGCGCTGTTAATCGATCCGATCATCGTCTGGCGCCCCAGACTCCATTTGCCGCCTACATATACCAGCGGCTCCGCAGCTTCGCTGGCGCCATGAAATGAGAGCACGAAACTCGTTTGCGGCAGCATCGCCAGGAGCGTAGGCTCGTCGAACTCAGTACTGGCCACATGCAGGGCTTCTCTATTGCCCTTGCGCAGGAAGCCTGCGAACTCATACCAGGCCCAGCCGCCCGCCTCGGCTACGGCCCGCATGATGTCGGAAGTCCCCGGCTCAATGCCGCCGCCGTGCGGCGCGACCAACAGGCACAGTTCCACTTTGCTATCGCCGAATGCGACGCGAAAGTCTCTGCCCAGAACATGTCCGTTCCGGAGAATCTCTGCGTAGCTGCGCGGTTCCGGCATGAAAACTAAAGATAACACTTCGCTGGCGAAATGGCCGGGCTTAGTGGCTTAAATCGTAGATGAAATAGTTCACGGCGATGCGGTAGGCCAGCGATGCCCACTTTTCCGGATAACGCGGCTCGTCGGATACTTCCCAGGCGTCGCCCAGATCCATGTTGTGAAAAATAGCCACCACGATGCGGCCATTGTCATCGCGGACCGCGCGCCAATGCGGCTCCTTGCCGGTGTCGCCCTTTTCGTACGTGCGCCCGGTTTCGAAGTACTGCGCGCCCGGCACTTGAAAGCGATCCGTCAGATCCGAAACAGTATGAAAGATAGCGTCGCTATTGGGAATATCCTGGACCTGGCGCCCGGGAAACACCCGGCTGAGGCCATCGGTGAACTGTTCCCATTCATTGATGCCTTGCTCGTTATCCCGGGCATTCGATCCATGGAAATCATCCACCATAAGAAATCCTCCGCGTAGAAGGTACTCGCGGAGCTGTCCGGCTTCCTTCTCGGGCAGTTCCCAATGGCCCACCTCCGACGCATAGGCCGCAGGAAAATTGTAAATATCGTCGGTGCCATCCAGGCTGACCACTTGTTCCACGGAGCGCGTGTCGATGCGCGTCAGCCGCCGGATACCCTGCAGCAGGTGCCGGTCCGAGCGCGGATAATCCATGGTCCAGTAGCCCGGAAACGGACGCCCGTCAGGTAAGCGAACTCGGGTATCGTTGGGATAACCGAAGATATCGGGATAGCGCAGCCGGGCACGCACCCATTCGGCATCGGTCTGATAATCGGGCGGAAGCTTGAAGTTTTCGTACTCGATGGCCGGCCATTCCTTGAATGGGAGCTGCGCGCGCAGAACATTCCAAAGGGACAGGACCCCGATACAGGCCAGAACAAGTGTAATCCGGGGGAGCATGCACCGCCGATGCGACTTCAGAGTAACATGACTCAGGAGGGCATGCCCTTGCTTGATTGGCTGGCAATTTCGCCGGAACTCTGGAAAGACTTGCAGCAGATCGGGCTCACCTTCGTGCTGACCGCCCTGATCGGCTGGGATCGGGAGCAAGAGGCGCACAGCGCGGGACTGCGGACGTTTCCCATTGTCGGCATGGCGAGCTGCGGCTACCTGCTGGTGCTGGGCCCGCAGCCCGATATCGCAGCGCAGTCACGTGTGCTTCAGGGGCTGATCACAGGAATCGGATTCGTTGGCGGGGGCGCGATCCTCAAGGAAGGCGCCACCGTTCGCGGAACGGCTACGGCCGCCAGCGTCTGGAGCGCGGGCGTGATCGGATCATCGGTAGCCATGGGGCACTACGGCATCGCCATCGCGCTGGCGCTGCTGAATCTATTCACCCTGCGCGCGCTGATGCCCATCAAGCAATGGATCGACAAGAAGAGCAGCCCGAAAGACGGCGACTGATCCGCGACACTATTTCGAACTTCGAGACAGGTCCGTGTAAACCAGAGTGACGAATCTGTCGGGTGTTATTGCGCCGCCCATGCGAGGCGGATCCAGATCCGCGGTCGGCTTGGAAGCGACTACCTGGTCCAGCGTCTTTCCGGCGCGGATGGCGGCGAATACGCGGTCGCGCACAGTGACGAACATCTCCAGCTGCTGCTTGATCTCGTTGAATCCGACCACGGGCCCCAGATGGCCCGGAATGATTTTGGTCTGCGGATTCGCGATCTTCATCACCTGCTGCGCGGCTGCGATCATGCCCGCCACGGTGCCGCCTTCCGCGACTCCGATGTTGGGATAACGGAGCGACGAAGGCACGTCGCCCACGTGCATCACGTTCGCGTGACGGAAGTAGATGATGGAATCGCCATCGGTGTGGGCCGGCTGCGGATGGTAAATGTAGATTTCCTCGCCGTTGAAATGCAGCGTGATGCTATCGCTATAGGTCAAGGCCGGAAGTGCGGCCGCAGGCGGCGCGTTCTGCTGTTCGGCCAAACGTTTGCGCATGTTCTCGTGCGAAATGATCACCGCACCAAGCTTGGCCATGGCTTCGTTGCCGCCGGTGTGATCGCCATGCAGGTGGGTATTCACCAGATAGCGGATCGGCTGCGGGCTGATCTTGCGCAGCGCGTCGATAATCTTCTGGTGCATCGGGCCATACATGGAATCGATCAGAAACAGGCCGTCGCTGCCGGAAGATACGACGATGTTGCCCTGCGCCGGGCCGCCCATCAGAACGTAGAGGCCATCCGAGATTTTGACCGTCTCGATTTCGGTCTTGGCGAAATCCACGCCCTGGGCCCCGGCGATGGCAGAGAAAAGTACCAGCATTGCAACCGTATTCCCTCGAATGGTCATGCGTCCCTTCCTCCTGAAGGACTATAGTAGCGGAGATACCTTGTCATTACTGCAAGAGCAATTCGGCCCGATCGACATCTACCTTTTCGATCAACTGCTGCGGGACCGCATCTCGCCGGGGATGCGGATATTCGATGCCGGCTGCGGTTCGGGACGTAATCTCGTTTACCTGCTCAAATCCGGCTACGAAGTCTTCGGGGTGGACGCAGATCGGAACGCCGTTGAGGAAACGCGCCGTTTGGCCGCTTCTCTGGCGCCGGCGCTCCCCGCCGGTAACTTTCGTGTGGAAGACCTGGCGGCGTCGTCCTTTCCGGACGCGTTCGCGGACGTGGCGCTCAGCAGCGCGGTGCTGCACTTCGCACGCGACGACGATCATTTTGGAGCCATGCTGCGGAGCACATGGCGGGTATTGAAGCCGGGCGGTCTGTTCTTTTGCCGGCTGGCATCTTCCATCGGGATCGAACAGGAAATCCAGCCCGTCCATGGACGCAGATGCTTGCTTCCGGACGGCTCGGAGCGCTATCTGGTGGATGCAGAGTTTCTGGTCAGCCTGACGCACCACCTGGGCGGGCAGCTGCTGGATCCACTGAAGACCACGGTGATCCATCAGCAACGCAGCATGACCACCTGGGTTGTTGGAAAAAACGCGTAATTACGCAGTAGCCGCGATCGCCGCCGGCCTGATTTTCGAAGGGAAGCTTACGCGCAGCCAGCGGTCAATCGAAGCCTTGTGCGTAGCCAGAATCACCCGCTGCCATTTCAAACCGCCGGTCTGTTGGTGGTATTCGGCGACCACGAAGTTCTCGGCATTGAATATCAGAATCAGATCGGCCCGATCGCCGCGCTTGCAGTAATAGGAGCTGTTAATAACCACGCGATCTCTAGGCAGGGTCTTTTGTTTCACAGCTCAGGGTAACAGGTTCGAGTTCCTGCCATAATATCTGGGATGAAACGACTAAACCACGCTAAGGCGATGTTCGTCCTCGCCGCCGGAATGTGCGCCGGACAAGCTGTCACGGAAATCACCCTTCCCGCCACGCGGATTTTTCCGGAAAGCATCACTTCCACCGCCGACGGGACGTTAATGGTCGGGAGCCTGGGGCATGGCAACGTGCTGCGGATCGCGCCGGGGAAAAACACGGCCGTTGAATGGATCAAGCCGGGCGCCGGAGGTCTCAATAACGTGCTCGGCGTCTATGCCGACGAAAAAGGCAAGACGCTGTGGGTGTGTTCTAACAATCTGGAAAACAAGGGCGACGCGACAGCAGTGATGGCGTTCGACTTGAAAAGCGGCGCTCCTAAGGGCGCGTACAAGCTGCCGGGTGAAGGACCGCTTTGCAATGACATCGCAGTCGCTCCGGATGGCACCGCGTATGTGGCCGACACGCGGCTGGCCACCGTCCTGATGCTCAAGCCCGGTTCAAAAACTTTGGAGGTTGCGGCCAAGGATCCGCTGCTGGCCGGTGCCGATGGCCTGGCGTTCGGCGATAAGACGACGCTATACGTGAACAGCGTGACTGCGGGCAAGCTGCTCCGCGTGGATCTGGGAGCGGACGGAAAGTCGAAGAAAGTTACCGAGCTGAAACTGTCGCGGCCGCTCGATCGGCCCGACGGCATGCGCGCCATCGGGACGCATCGTCTGCTCCTCGCCGAAAACTCCGGGAAGATGGACATCGTGACGTTCGAAGGTCCCGACAAGCAGAATGCCGTGATCAAGACCATCAAAGAGGGCCTGGAAAGCACGCCCGGAGTGACGGCTACGCGCGGAATGGCCTGGCTGATCGAAGGCAAGCTGAATTACCGCAACGACGCAGCCTTCAAGGACAAAGATCCTGGGACGTTCAAGATGGTCGCGGTGCCTCTTCCGAAATAACTATTTGCGCATTTGTTTCTCGGACGGGTCGCGGGTCAGATGGTAGCGGCCCGTCATGGTTGTGTCGACGAACTCAAGCGTCACCTCGGTGCCTATTCCTTGAATGTAGCGGTATTGCCACGACTCGTATGGATAACTGGCACCCTGGATTTCTCCATGCACGTCGATCGCGTCTGGTGGACCGAACCGGATGTAAACCATGCCTCGGTCGGTATTCCAACCGGGAAGCGCTTCGGCAAAGTGATCATTGGCGTAAGCGATCCGGCGGTAATGTTCTTCTTTGTATTCGTTTTCTTCGGTTCCTGGCGTGGGATCGCGCTGCAGCCAGAATTGCTCAATGAACTTCTCGCGTTCGGCGTCCGTGCGTAAGCTCATGAAGCTGGCTCGCTCCACGTCGCTGATGATCCACCGCACTTCCTGATCCAGCCATCTGACATAGGGGCTTTCTGGAATTCTGCGGAGTCGCGCTTCGGGCGCCGCGGGCGAGACCGGTGTCTGCGCCTGCGCGATCACTTGAGCAGGCGGTGCGAGTGCCGCGGGCGTCTGCGCCTGCGCGACAACTGGAACGTCCCGCGGCGGCGATTGCGCGGGAGCCAGCTGCACCGCCGAGATGAGATACACCAGCGGTAGGCTGCACACCGCCAGAGTCGCCCAGCGAGAGGCTCCGAAGGCCTTCGGAATACGGCGCGTCTCGTCCAGGATCTGATCGATTCTTTTTTGTACCGTGCTGTGCTTTGCCATGGAGATTGCTCCCCACACCAGGCGTCCATTTACGGACTTCGCCGCAACCGCCATATCCAGCAGAACCCTCGCATAGTCCTGGCGATCCTGCAGCATCTCCAGTGCCGAATCGTCACAGGCGTATTCGGCCAGCACAGCAAGCTCGCGCTTCAACCACCACGCCAGAGGATGGAACCAGAACAGGCAGCAGTTGACTCGCGCCACAATTCCGATCACCCAATCCGCCCGACGGACGTGCGTTTCTTCGTGGGCCAATACTGCTCGACGTTTCACCGCATCCCATTCACACCATGCGATGGGCACCAGAATCTTGGGCGCCAGCCAGCCTAAGGTCATGGGCACGGAAATCCAACTCGATTCGCGCAATTCGGCTACTCCGCTTGCGGCGGACAACGCCGTGGGCTTGCTGGACCGGACCAATCTTCGGGTAAACAAATATCCCACGACGAATTGTCCTAGCAGGGCGAGTGCCACGCCTGCATACATCAACAGCAGGATCGCGCTCCAGGAAAGCGATGCCGGCGCGTGCTGCTGCACCAGCGGAGCCGGCGGCAAGACGATTGCAATGGAATCCGTACGCGGCGCGGAAATAGCCACCGGCGACAACACGCGTAGAGGTATGGCGGGTAGCCAGAAGCTCACGGCTGCTTGCGCCAGCATTGCGATCGTGATCATGGTCCAAACGGCATGTTTAACCGAAGCAGAACGGACGCGGAAGGTCCGCAGTGCCAGCCACGCCAACGCCGCCAATCCAAGCGAGCGAAGCGAAACGTCCGCTAGGTACGCCAAGCCGTCCGTGGGGTGTGTCATCTCACTCCTCCTGTTTGCGACGCAGAATCTTTTTCGCCAGGCGCTGGAGTTCCTGCTCATCCAGAACCTCGTCGTCCACCATTCCGATCAAGAGCTGCTCGACGGATCCGCCGCACAACCGGCTGATGATCTGCTGCACGGCTTTCACCGCGACGTTCTGCGCGGGTTCCAGGCTCCGGTAAATGTTGGTGCGTCCCTCCACACGATGTTCGAGATAACCCTTGTCTTCGAGCCGACTCAGAACGGTGCGAACCGTAGAATCCTTCATCGGATGCTGGCTGGCCAGCGCCTCCCGGACGTCCTCTGTGGTGGCCGATGAACGCTCCCAGATCGCGCTCATGACCAAATGCTCCAGTTCGCTCAACGCTTTGCGGGGTTTTTTCGGGGCAGGCATATTCGCTACATGTCGTAGCGCTACTAAATGTAGCGCTATTCGGAAAAGTTGTCAATGGAAAAGTTCCGGTGTAAACCCCCACCAGGGGAGATCGGTCTATACCTGCGGATGGAAAGAAGTCTGTTGCGCGAATCGGCTCCGATAAGCGAGGGGCCGGATCCGGAAGGGCTCGAAGACTTCGACGCACTGATGCGCCAACATCAGCCGCGAATTTTCCGGTTTCTTCTGGCGTCGCTGCGAGACCGGGATGCGGCCGAGAATCTCACCCAGGATTGTTTCGTGCGGGCGTACAAAGCGCGCGAACAATTTCGCGGCGGTTCCAGCCTGAGCACCTGGCTCATGCACATCGCCGCGAATCTGGTTCGCGATCACGAGGCCAATCGCCGCTTGAAATTCTGGAAGCGCAGGCTGCGGGCCGACGTGGATCTGAACGACATCAGCGACTGGATTCCGGATAAACAAAGGTCGCCCGAAGCGCTGGCTCTGGCGAAAGAACAAGTGGAAACCATCTGGAAGGCGGCAGGTAAGCTATCCGAGCGGCAGCGCACGGTCTTCCTGCTGCGATTCGTCGAAGACTTGGACCTTTTGGAAATCGCGGCGGTTACCGGGATGAAAGAAGGCACCGTCAAGACACACCTTTTTCGAGCAGTGCAATCGCTCAGGCTGGGGCTGGAGCACGGCAAATGAATCAACACCTGACAGGAGAACAAATGTCTAAATGTCTGATTGGCGACGTCACCCGTACAGAAGCGGACCACCTCTCACAGTGCGAGGTCTGCAGCGGCAAGATCGCGCGCCTGGAATCTTCGTTCTCGCAGTTCCGCGGCGCAGTCCGGAATTGGTCGAATGCCGAGGCTCGCTGGCACACAACCGTAACGGGTTCCTTCGAGCTATCCAGTCTGCGGGGTCTCTATCGAGGCCAGGAGACGACCGCGGGGATTTCATCCATCCTCATTCACGTTACGGCCGTGGCGCTGCTGCTCTTCGTAGGATCCTTCAAGCCGGTGCAGATGGCGATGAAAGAATTTGTCCCGTTGTTTGCGCCGGATCTCAAACCACTTCAGCCGAAACCCGAACAATCCAAGGGAGGGGGCGGCAGCCCGCAGCAACTGGCAGCAACCAAGGGCGAGCTTCCGAAGGTCGCACCACGGCAGTTTACTCCGCCGATACGTACCGTGGAGGATCCTCGCCTGGTGGTGAATCCGACCATCCTGGCTCCGGATCTGCCCAACATCAGCGCACAGAATTACGGCGACCCTTTGGGCCGGTTGGGCATTCCTTCCGCGGGCACCGGTATGGGCGTTGGCATTGGACCGGGAAACGGACCCGGAGTTGGTCCAGGCAGTAAAGGCGGTTTCGGAGCAGGGGCATTTAGGATCGGCGGAGGCGTGAGCGCTCCGGTGCCTGTCTACAAACCCGAGCCTGAGTATTCCGAGGAAGCCCGCAAAGCCAAGTGGCAAGGCGCCGTGTTGCTATCAATGATCGTGGACGAAAACGGGGTGCCGCAGAACATCATGGTCGTCCGTTCGATAGGCCTGGGCCTGGATCAGAAAGCGATCGAGGCCGTGCAGAAGTGGCGCTTCAAGCCCGGAGTCAAGGACGGGAAAGCGGTACCCGTGTTCGCCAATATCGAAGTGAACTTCCGGCTGCTGTAGTGCTACTTCAGCTTGTCGGCCAGCTTCGCCAGGGCTGCATTGGCGCACGCAGCATCTTTATCGCCGCCCGGTGCGCCGCTGACTGCCACCGCGCCGATGGTCACGTCGCCTACCTTGATCGGCACGCCGCCTTGGGCGTTGATCGTCCCGGGAATGGTCGCGGGCGGGGCGGTGGTGCCCGCTGGAAGAGGCTGGGCCGGACCCGAGGGCCGGTTGTAGAGCATCGTCGCGGTGGCCTTCATCTTGGCCGCTTCTGTAGTGGATGCGCTGGCGCCGTCGTCGCGCAACATGGCTTTGGGAGCGTTCAGGCCATCCACTACCAGGACGGTGACCTTATAGCCATCGGCGCGGCACTTGGCCATGGCTTCCTGCGCGATCGCCTGAGCGGCATCCATCGTAAGAACTCTGGACACCGGAAGCTGGGCAAAGGCGCTGGTGGAGAAAAACGCGGCCGTAGCCGTAAGCACTGCGAACTTGGTGAATGTCATGGACAAAGATCCTCGAACGTATTCTATGTCGTTTGAGGGACCTTTAGGGAAGAGGTCCGGGCTTACAGCCCGCCGACGTCCACAGTCTTCAATTCGCCCAGCTGCTTGACCACTTTTTCCCAGGCTGCGGCATCGGTCTTGGTGGCGATGGGCGCGCTCAGGTCGCCGTAGAACGCGAGGATATTCACTCGAAGCTCGGGCGGCATGTCGCTGTAGTGGCCGTCCAGTTTGTCCAGCAACTTCGCATACGTTTGATCGCTCAGACGATATTTCCCCGCGGCTGCGGCTTCTCCCATATCCAGATTCTCATTGGGGAGCTTAAGCCGATCGGCTCGCACTGCCGCAAGCAGCTCGCGATAACGATCCAAAGTCTTATTGAAGCTGGCCATAAAAAGTTTTTCGACTTCGGGAGTAGGAGTCTCGAACCGAAGAGTTCTAAAGGGCCCGATTCTAGGCACGATTTTCAATACGAGCGCCAGGAATCTGGTCTTGAATCCGGGCTTTTGATATTGATTGCCCCACTCTTTCTGGTAACTCGATTGGGAAATATTGTAGAGAAATTTCTGCCGGGTTGTTCCCGGCGTCTCCTTCATAATTTCGTCTTTCTTCATATCCCAGGCGACGCGGGTCATGGCCGGGATGGTGGAACTCACCGAGCGGCGATAGGACCCGATCGCGAGATCCACGTTGGTGAAGACGGAGCCCATTTTGATTCCATAGGTGTCCAGAAATGCGCGCTCCAGTGCCGGCTTGGCTACTTTGAATCCGATGAATTCGTGGTAGCTATTCGACGCGTAGTGTCCTTGCGCGACCTGCAGCACGTCAAACGCGAACTCAGTTTTGATGTGGGACAGAGCGTCGTCGGCATAGGTCACCCGATTCCCGAATTCCACCCGCAGCTTAGGGTACAGCAACGATACTCCCGGGTTGGTTGCCAGTGGATGGCCCGTGTTATCCGCGGCGTAGTGTGCCAGCGCGCCCAGCGAGAAGGCGTATTCGTCCAGGTCCCCGGACTCGCGGATGAGGTTGATAACGAAGTCGCCGCTGCGCACGTAGTGCAGCAGATCGGTGAACAGCTTCGATCCGAAGGGATAATATCCCATGTCCTGAATGATGCTGCCGCCATATGCGTAGGCGTGGGCTTCCACCAGTTGGTCCGGCGTCGCGTCGGGAAATCGTTTGAGCAGCAGACCCTTGATGGTGGTATCCCATACCGAATCGATAATCGCTTCGTGGGTGAGAACGGAGTATGAAAACGCGCTCGGAGCCGCCAGCAAAACCAATAGCCCCAACGCTAGAACCCAACGGCTTTTACGAAGCGAACGCATAGAATTCGAGGGTCAAGCCCTCGCTTTTTGACCCGTCACCATCTGCCCAATCATCAGGCCCGCGCCGCCCAGGATCAGCATGCCGCTCACTATCGGAGATAGCGTCTCTGAGTGGTTCGTTTCGACGCCGATCGATACCGGACCAGCCGCAAACCCGTCGTGCTCCCGATGTGGAATCGGGATCACCAGGGACGCGATCCCCAAAATCAGCACCACCAGTCCGATCCAGGACATCATTTTCATGGTGTTCAGATCCTGCCGATGAGCATCAAAATCAGAACGATCGCCAAAATGGTTCCCAGGCCTCCGCTCGGGAAGTAACCCCAGTTACGGCTATGGGGCCACGTCGGGAGAGAACCCGCGAGCAGCAAAACCAGAAGTATTACCAGAATGAGTCCCATATCGATTAGCCCCCTACCTTGAAGTTACTGATGCCGGTCCAAAGCCCGGTGACTTGCAGCACCCAGACGACCACGGCCACCACGACTACGGCGTTCAAAATCGTCTTGATGCTGGAAGCCATGGGGATGTAGCGATTGATTAAGTACAGCAACACGCCGACTACGATCAGCGCGATGACAAGATTTACTAAAGGCATTTGTCCTGTTCCTCTGGACAGGTAGAGGCAATCCTCTGGCCAGTCGGAAAGGCCGGGAATGACGGAATGCGATCCATTCGGCCTGACCGCGCCCCGTCAGATGACCAAATATGGTCGCTGCGTGGCTGCAAATATCGGCGCGTCCAACTCCTCTAAACGAAGCTCAGGAGCCCTGCCGTAGTGGATTCGCCGGGGAGCGTGGTTTGGCTGCCCGCGGTCGAAATTGGAGGATAAATTGCTCTTCTAAAGACGAAAGATCCATGTCACGCTTTTCCCTAGGCGGGATCTATACAAGTGGGAAAGGCAGGTCGCGATGAAACTTAAAAAAGTGGCTCGGTATAGCGTTCAAACCCAACAAAAGAAAGCTCATCGCATGAACGTTCCGGAATTTCCCACGCATCGGCTACAAATCTCGGCTTGCCCACTTGTTACAGGCGACGGAACGTAGCCCTTGCAAGTCAAGTAGAACTGCTCAGAGATTCATCTGAGCTTTAGCAACAACTGGCCGTATTTCCTGAGGTGTAAAGATGCTCGGATGGATGATTGTTTTCGCAATGCTAGCCGTATCTGCGGCGGCGGCCGCTATGACCGGTAGTCCGGCGGCAGTCTCGGTGGGACCGGCTAGTGTTGTGTTTGCGACATTATTTCTGGTTGGGCTGCTTACCCGGGCTCTACGGGGAAAGTCCTGGTGAGCCCGCGCCCTCACAAAACATCTACTTCTTCATCTAATTCCACGCGTCTGATTCTCTGCTTCTTTTCTGCCGGCGATCTTAAGCTGCAACAGCCCCCGCGCTTTGCGGGCCTGCCTGCCTCTGTTGCCTGCCTGGTGGGGCCCGACGACCGTTCTAAATCGTTCGCTGGTCACTATGCGGCTCTGCGACTCGAGAATGAATGCCTGCTCGCAATCCAGGTGCAGCCGAACGACGTGCTGCCCACCGTGGAAGCACTGCGCGCCGCGGGCTATCCTTCCATCTTTGTTCTGCGCGATAAGCCCACGGAGCTGGCCGCCGAAGATTTGGCGGCAACCGATCCGGAGCCCGTCGGGGACACGCGCCGGATTCGCTGGCCGCAGCGCCTGCGATCGATAGAAGAAGCATTCGATGCGGCCTATGTGGAACTGATGGAGGCGACGGCGCTGGGCCACGCACCTACCTCGGCCGCCGCTTGGTTCCTGGACAACATGTACATGATCCGGACCACGGTGGCGCAGGTAAAACAGGACCTGCCGCGCAAGCAGCGGCGCGGAACTCCGACGGGAGTTCGCTCCCAGGTATATCAAGTGGCGCGGTCGTTGGTCTTGCAATCCGGCCTTACCTTGAACGAAGTAAATATTCGCGAGGCGCTGCGCGAATATCAGACGGCCTACCCGCTGGCCATCGAGGAGCTCTGGCTGTTCCCCATCTTGCTGCGGCTGGCTCTGCTCGAGCAGTTAGCCAAGCTGGCCGGCAGCACCAGCCGCGGTCAACAGTATCGCGAACTGGCGTTTTTGTGGGCCGATCGCTTAACATCTGCCGCCCGCGGCGGTCCCGAAGTACTCGAATCCATGCTGCTAAAGATGGGCAGCGAGCCGCACGCCTTGGAAGCGTCCTTTCTGGCGAGTCTTACGGAACAGCTTCAGGGCGATGAGCACGCGCTGGCTCCCGTCCAGGCTTGGATGGAGACGCGGTTACAGCAGTCTCCCCTGGCGATCGTGCGCGGCGAGCATGGTCGGGAAGCGGCGGATAGTGTTGCCACTGCCCAGGCCTTCGGCAGCTTGCGAACTCTGGGCCGCCTGGATTTCAACCGGATCTTCGAAGCCGTCAATCTCATCGACGCCGAACTCCAGCGGGATCCGGCGATCATTTATCAGCGCAGCGATTTTGCAACGCGCGACCAGTGCCGCCGTGAGGTGGAGCGAATCGCGCGGCGCAGCGGAATCACGGAGCAGGAAGTGGCGCGCCTGGCGGTTGGCCTCGCGGCGGAGGCTCCCGACCCGACCCAACGCCACGTTACGTATTTCCTGCTGGCCGAAGGGGTTCTCGAATTAGAACGCCGGGCAGGCGCCCATCCATCCGCTCGAACACGGCTGACTCGCGCGATCCGGCGGCACGCGACCCCCCTCTACCTGGGGAGTATCGTGGGCCTCACGCTGGCCTTCACCGGGATCACGATTGCGCTGGCGCAGACCCTGGGTGTATCCCAGCAGCGCGCGCTGGAGATTTTCGGTCTGCTGGCGCTCTTTCCGTTGAGTGAACTGTGCATCCAGATTATTAACGCGCTGGTGATTTCTATCTTCACTCCGGCCATGCTGCCGAAGATGGATTTTCAGGGCGGCATTCCTCCCGAGAATGCCACCTTGGTAGTGGTGCCGATGATGCTGGCCAGCATCGATGTGGTGCACCGGGAGATTGAAAAGCTGGAAGTGCGGTTCCTGGCGAATTGGGAATCCAATGTCTGGTTCGGTCTTTTTGCCGATTTTACGGATAGCGAAAATCCGACGGCCGCCAGCGATTCCGCGCTGCTGCAGGCTGCGCGCAACGGGATCGCCGCCCTGAACGCGCGCTATCCGGGCGAACGCTTTGTTCTTTTTCACCGGCGGCGGGTGTGGTCGGAAAGCGAACAAAAATGGATCGGCTGGGAGCGCAAGCGAGGCAAGCTGGAGGAGCTCAACGCGTACCTCACGGCCACCGGATCTCCGGACGTTCTCAACCAAGGCAAGCTCCCGCAGCAGATCCGCTATGTGATCACAGCGGATTCCGATACGCAGTTGCCCGCCGGTTCTGCGCGCCGCATGATCGAGACGCTGGCGCATCCGCTGAACCACGCGGAATTGGATCCGCAGACAAATGTCTTGAAACGAGGCTATGCCATCATTCAGCCGCGGATGAATATCGCGCTGCCGGGCGCCACCGCCACGCGCTTCACGCGGATTTTTGCCGATACCGCGGGTACCGATCCGTACTCCCCATCAGTGTCCGACGTACAGCAGGATTTGTTCAGCGAAGGGATTTATCACGGTAAAGCCATCTATGACGTCCGGGCTTTCCATGCCGCGCTGACCAACCGGTTCCCGTCGGAAACGTTGCTTAGCCACGATCTGATTGAAGGTTCCTTCGCCAGGGTTGGTCTGGCTTCGGATATCGAACTCCTGGAAAACCTGCCGCTGGATTATGACAGCTTCGTCCGCCGGCAGCATCGCTGGACGCGCGGAGACTGGCAGATCGCACGTTGGATGTTCCCGCGGGTCCCGGGACGCGACGGACACTTGGCGCCCAATCCTTTATCCATCATCAGCCGCTGGCGAATCGCCGACAACCTGCGGAGAAGCCTGGTCCCGGTGGCGTCGTTGCTGCTGCTTTTGCTGGGCTGGTTCGTCTCCGGCACACCCGGCGTGTGGACCGCCGCTACGCTGGCCATCGCGATTCCCGGAATCGCGCCGCTCCTGGATCGCTGGGCCCGGCATGTTCAGGGATCGGTGGACGGCTGGCAGGGCGCCGCCGACGAGATCACCCGGACAGCCATCATGCTGGCGTTTTTGCCGCATCAGGCTTGGATCGCGGTAGACGCAATCTGGCGCGCTTGCTACCGCAGCTTCGTCAGTCATCGGAACTTGCTCGAGTGGCAAACCGCCGAAGCGGCGGAGACGCATCGGGATGATGTCACAGCAGTTGATTTTCAGATTCGCGTGGTGGCGATTGTTTCCGGCGCGCTGATCGTGCTGCTCAACCTCACCGGACATTCTCTGGCGGGATCCGCATTCCTGGCGCTCTGGCTCATCTCGCCTCTGTTGCTGCGCTGGCTGGAAAATCCGGCGCGCCGCTCGCAACCCCAGCTATCGCGCTTGGGAGTTCTGTATTTACGGCGAATGGCGCGAAGGACCTGGCGCTATTTCGACGATCTGGTGGGCGAGAGTTCCAACTGGCTGCCTCCCGATAATTCTCAATTGGCCCTCCGCGTGGAAGTGGCCCAGCGCACCTCGCCGACCAACATCGGGCTGTGGCTGGCGTCCGCGCTGGCCGCGTATGACTTCGGATACGTCACAGCGGACGACCTGACCCGGCGAACCACCGCAACCATGGATACGCTGGAACGCCTGGAGCGCTACGAAGGCCACATTCTGAATTGGTACGATACCAGCACTCTAGAGCCTCTTCTGCCGCGCTACGTATCCAGCGTGGATAGCGGGAATCTCATCGCCAGCCTGTGGACCTTCGCGCAGGGCTGTGAAGAGATCTTGGATGCTTCCGCAATCGGCCCGGCGTGCCTGAAAGGCCTGTCCGATACGGTCGCGGTGCTTTCCGAGGTGTCCGCGGAAGATGCTTTTCTTGCCGTGCCTATACGATCCACGCGCCGGCTCTTGCGTGGAGTTGTGAAAGGCCATCATCTTCTGGGCCGAGTGCGGCTGACGGCGCACGCGGTCGCCCAGGTGGGGGATTTGCAGCACTGGAAGACGTCACCCAAAGACGAACGCGCGTATTGGTCGGCGCGCCTGGTTCGTGAGAGCACCTCCTGGACCGGCGTGATCGATATGTACCTGAGCTGGATGGAAACGCTGGCCAGTCCTCCGGACGCCTTTCTGCACGCGGTGGGAGAAGACGCGGTCACGTTACGGGAGCAAGCTCTTAAGTCCATCCCTTCTCTGCGCACCATCGCTTCCGGATATGCGCCGGTGGAAACACTCCTGTCTCATCGGGCGATGCCGGAAATGCGTCCCGAGGCGGCCGCCTGGCTGGAGCAGATCAGCACCCAGTATTTGGAGGCGAAAGCGCACGCGGCGGATTTGGTCACGCGGATCGAATCGCTGGCGGCGCGCGCCAACGCTCTGGCATCCGGCGTGAACATGCGTTTCTTGTACGACGAAAAACGCAAACTCTTTGCCGTCGGATACACCGTGGGTGGGCCGGCGGAGTTTACCAGCCACTACGATCTGTTGGCGAGCGAGAGCCGCTTGGCGAGCCTGGTGTCCATCGCCAAAAGAGACGTCCCCACGGAGCATTGGTTCGCCTTGGGCCGCATGCGCAATGGCGGCGGACGCCACCAGGCGCTGCTTTCCTGGAGCGGGACCATGTTCGAGTACCTGATGCCCATGCTGTTCATGCGCACCTTCGCCAACTCTCTGTTGGATCAAGCCTGCCGCGAAGCCGTGACCCGTCAGCGTGAGTATGGCCAGGAAAAGAATGTCCCGTGGGGTATATCCGAGTGCGCGTACAGCGCCTTGGACAGCAACCAGGTGTATCAATATCGGGCCTTCGGTGTCCCCACTCTGGCGCTGCATCAGGACATGGACGAGGAGCCTGTGGTGGCTCCCTACGCCACTGCACTGGCGCTCATGGTGGATCCCAGCGATGCGCTCGACAATTTGAATGCGCTGGATGCCCTGGGCGTCTCCGGCCCCATGGGATTTTACGAAGCCATCGATTTTTCCCGGACTCCCAAACGCGGCGGCAGTCCGGGCGTGGTCATTTACGCCTACATGGCCCACCATGAGGGGATGAGCCTGCTGGCTCTGGGCAACACCTTGCTGCAAGGAACCATGCAGCGCCGGTTCCACAGCGACCCCAGAATTCAGGCCGTGGAATCGTTACTGTTCGAGCGCGTACCGCTGGTGCGGATGCAATTGGGCGACATGCGGGCCAAAACCTCCCCCCTGCGCGAACCGGAGACGGAAGAACCCGCCGAACGCACTTGGACCGAACCGGCGACGCCCTTCCCGCGCGCCTACTTGTATGGAAGCGATCGCTATGCGCTGATGATTACCAACTCCGGATCCGGCTATAGCCGCTGGCGGAACTGGGACATCAGCCGATGGCGCGCGGATACCACGCTGGACCCGTGGGGTTCCTTCTTGTATTTGAGAGATACCAAATCGGGTGCGGTCTGGCCGGCTACCTCGCAGCCCTTGCCCGGGCGCGACGTGAAAGTCTCGGCGACCTTCTCCGCGGATCATGCTGAATTCCGCCGCACGTTTCAGGAAGTGGAAAGCGTCCTTAGCGTGACCGTCGCTCCCGAAGACGATGTTGAGCTCCGGCGGCTGGTGGTGACGAATCATTCGCGGCGGACCCGGCAGCTCGAGATTACCAGCTATCTGGAACTGGCTATGTCTCCGCACGACGCCGATGCGGCGCATCCCGCTTTCAATAAGATGTTCATTGAGACAGAGTACGCCGAAGAAGGTGTCCTGCTGGCGCACCGCCGGCCTCGATCTCCCCAGGATCCGCCCATGTGGTGCGCGCACATGCTGGTGGGCACTCCCGCCTCGGTGCAATACGAGACTGATCGCCGGACTTTCCTCGGCCGCGGGAATACAACCAGGCAACCTCAGGCCCTGACTGCCGATCTCAGCTGCACGGCGGGCTGCGTGCTCGATCCCATTTTTAGTCTCCGCACCTCGGCGGTGATCCTGCCGCGCGGCCGTCTGGAGATAAGTTTCCTGACCTTCGCCGGTGAATCCCGCGAAGCTGTAGCCAACCTGGCCGCCAAGTACCGGCACCGCGAATCCGTTACCCGCGCGTTCGATATGGCCTGGACGCACGCACAGCTTGAATTCCGATTTCTGCAGATCGGTTCGGGAGCGGCGCACCGCTTTCAGGAACTCGCCAGTCATTTGCTGTATCCGAATCCGGCCCTGCGGCTACCTCCGGCCAGACTGGCTCGAAATCAACTGGGACAGGCCGCCCTGTGGGCTTTGGGGATTTCCGGGGATCTGCCCATCGTCAGCGTGACCGTGGCCGATTCCGGGGCGCTTCCATTAGTTCAGGATCTGCTTCGAGCGCATTCCTACTGGAGGATGCGCGGATTCCTGGCCGACCTCGTGATTCTCAACCAGGAAATCGGTGGATATGAGCGCCCGCTGCATCATCAGCTGCAGCGCCAGATTGATGCCTACTCGCGCGATGCCGGCACGAACCGGCCGGGCGGTGTCTTTCTCCGCGAGACTTCTACGCTGACGGAAGAGCAAGCCGGATTGGTTCTGGCCGCCTCGCGTGCTGTGTTTGCCGGCGCTCGGGGAACGCTCGAACGGCAGCTCCGTCCGCCCCTGGACAGTCCGGCCGCGGAGCCCTTCGTTCCGCTCAAAGCCGGGGCCGAAGAACCATCTGAGCTGCTGCCCTTCCTCGAGCTCCCATACTTTAACGGAGTCGGCGGCTTTTCCTCTGAGGGGCGTGAATACGCAATCTATCTGGGACCCGGCACGCAGACCCCGGCGCCCTGGGTGAATGTCATGGCCAACGCGCGTTTCGGCGCCATGGTTACCGAGAGCGGGCTGGGCTTCACCTGGTCCGGCAACAGCCAGCAGAATCGATTGACGCCCTGGAAGAACGATCCGCTTTCCGACACTCCGTCGGAAGTCATCTATCTGCGCGATGAAGAATCCGGCGCGCGCTGGACGCCCACGGCTTTGCCCATCCGTGAGCAGGACGCGCATCGCGCCCGCCACAGTCAGGGCTACACCGTGTATGAGCACAGCAGTCATGCCATTTCGCAGGAGTTGACGGTGTTCGTTCCACTCGCCGGCGAGAACGGGGACGGCGATCGCGTCAAGGTGTGTCGCCTCCGCTTACGGAATGAATCCTCGCGGACGCGCCGCTTGACGGCCACGTACTTTGCCGAGCTGGTTCTGGGCAGCCGCCGGGAAACGCAGCAGGCCCATGTGCGAACCAACTACGATGAGGCGTCCGGCGCTGTTTTCGCGTCTCAAAATTGGGACTCCCAGATCCCCGGGCAGCTGTCGTTCGCCGCCTCGAGTCCGCGGCCATCGTCGTATTCCGGAGACAGGCGGGCATTCCTGGGCAGGAATCGTTCGTTCCAGAATCCGGCGGCCCTGGATAGTGTCCGGCTCGATAATCGCGCAGGCGCGGGATTCGATCCGGCCGCAGCGCTTCAAGTGCATATCACGCTCGAACCCGGCCGCGAGACCGACGTAGTCTTCCTTCTGGGGCAAGCCGACTCTCCCGAGGAAGCCCGCTCCCTCATCAGCAGCTACCAATCGACTGAGCAGGTATATCGGGCACTTTCCATCACGCGCCATTGGTGGGAGCGAAAGCTCCGAGTCATCGAGGTCTTTACTCCCCAGCTCTCGGTGGATTTTCTGCTCAATCAGTGGCTTCCCTACCAGGCCCTTAGCTGTCGATTCTGGGGACGCTCGGCGCTGTATCAATCGGGCGGCGCTTTTGGATTTAGGGATCAGCTGCAGGATTCGCTCGCGTTCGTGTACTTCGATCCGGGTCTGACGCGCAGCCACATACTGGCAGCGGCCGCACGCCAGTTTCTGGAAGGCGATGTTCAGCATTGGTGGCATGTCGAGACTGGAATGGGAGTGCGCAGCCGCTGCTCGGATGATTTGTTGTGGCTGCCCTACGTCGTCGCCCACTACGTTACGGTGACCGGCGATCTGTCCGTGCTGGATGAAGTGGTGCCGTTCCTGGAAGGGCCGCAGCTGGGCGAGCATGAACAGGAAAAGGTCTTTGTACCCGCGATCTCACAGCAAGCGGCGCCCCTCTGGGAACATTGCCGCCGGGCTGTGGAGAGAGGCTCGCGCGTGGGCTCTCACGGGCTCCCGCTTTTCGGCAGCGGCGATTGGAACGACGGACTGAATCACGTCGGTCCGGAAGGCCGCGGCGAGAGTACCTGGCTCGCATGGTTTCTGTGCACCGTGCTGGATGCCTTGGCCAAGCTCGCCGATACGCGTGCGCCGGACCTTGCCGACAAATGGAGGCGGCAACGGGCCTCGCTTGCAGGCGCCATGGAAAGCAGTGCCTGGGACGGCGAATGGTACCTGCGCGGATTCTTCGATGATGGCTCACCGCTCGGCGCTCAGGCCAATAACGAGGCTCGCATCGATTCCTTGCCGCAATCCTGGGCAGTCCTTTCCGGAGCAGCGGATCCCGCGCGCGCCAGGACGGCGCTCGAAGCCGCGGATCGGAATCTGGTGCATGAAGCAGAACGGCTGGTGCTGCTGTTCACCCCGCCGTTTGAGCACTCGACGCCACACCCCGGCTACATCATGGGGTATCCTCCCGGGATTCGTGAAAACGGTGGGCAATACACTCACGGCTCGTTGTGGCTGGCGGCGGCATGGGCCCGCTTGGGCGAAGGATCTCGCGCGGTGCGTCTGCTCAACATCTTGAATCCGATCGAGCGCTGCCGCGATATCGCATCCGTGGACCGCTATCGCGGCGAGCCGTATGTAGCTGCAGCCGATGTGTACTCCGCGCCCGGAAAAGAAGGGCAGTGCGGATGGACCTGGTACACGGGTTCGGCCAGTTGGATGTACCGGATTTGGATTGAGGATGTTCTCGGATTTCAGCTCCGCGGAAACCGCCTGGCGATCCGGCCCGCAGTACCTCCCGAGTGGACCAAGTTCACTATCCTTTATCGCGCGGGATCCGCCACGTACCGGATTTTGGTAGAGCAGACCGGCATGCAGCCCTCACTGGCGGACGCCTTGGTCGGGCCGGTAGTGGAACTGGATGGCAAGGTCATCGACGGCGATTCATTCGAGTTAGCTTCAGATGGCCGCACGCATGATGTCCACGTACGGATTCCGCCCAGACCGGGACAATTCAAGGAACTGATGTCGGCGGTCCACGAGTCCCCGCCTGCACCCGCTCCCGTGGAAAGCGTCCGCTGAATCATCCCCTCAGCTCGCGCCAAGCTCTCGTAATTTGAATCAATGGCTGCTGGAGGCGGGGAGCACAGCACCGTGAGTGCTGTTGGGGCTCCCCGCGCTCGCGTCAAGGGAACTGCCGTAGGTTCTAGCGCGTGTATGAATTCGCCGGGAACTGATCGATGTGGGCTGTCCGAACTTGCCCGGTGGCGAAATTCACCGAACAGTTGAAGCGGTACAAGTCCTGCCGCCCAAAGCGGCGGCGAATGGAAAGATCGCCCAGCACCCAATCGTTCCGGCCGGGATTATTATCCATGGACAGGCGCCCCATCTGAACCACCTGGCCGCGGAAGCGGGCGTTGGCCTGAGCTGCAATCGAATCCTGGCAGACCCGGATCGCCTGTTCCGCCGTAAACCGGTTTCCACCGCGGTCGCCATAACGATCACCGTCGCGATCATATCGGTCACCACCGCGCTCGAAGGGCGGAGGCGGCGGACCAACCTGATCCCGATACGGTTGATCACCACGTCGATCTTGCGTAACCGGACCACGGTCCTGGGGTCCAGGGCCGCGATCGTTGCCCCAGAAAAGATCAAAGGTGTAGCCTTCGGAACCGCCTTGAGGATCGGCAATCTGTACCACCGCAGCGCCGCCGTTACGAGGGTCGCGCGCCAACGTCTGGCTGCCGCGGCCGTCTACACCGGCGAATCGAAAATTCGCGGGATTGGCCGGCATCGGACCGGTACATTCAAAGCGTCGCCACTGTGGCGTCTGGCCGTTCGTGTCCCGCAGCGTGGCGGTGTCGCCGCGGACTTCCACTTGGGCGCCGCCGTCCACCATCACCTCAATCGTGCATTTGCCGTAATCCGGACCGCCGCCGCCAACCATGGTCGCTCTGCGTTGTTGCTGGCCTTGCTGGGCAAGGGCCGATCCTGCCACCGCGACGAACGCTCCCACCGCGAATAATCTTCGTTTCATTGATTCACTCCTAGAGAGGTGTGAGCACTTCCATTGCCACAACCCAAATCCTCTGGATAAGCCCTAGTTAGACCTGCCCGTTTGGCGGCACGGAGTAAATTACCGATTTCTACCGGCCACCCGCTGCCATGTAGTCACTGCTGCGGCGCCTGCTGGACGACGAGAGGAATTGGATGCCCACATAGGCGATCCAACCCGGCTGTCCATTCGTCGGAGTGGCCGAGACCACGCTGTGCCCTCCCATGGCGATGATCCGGAACCTTCCGCCTGGCGTAATCGGTACACGACCGCCGATGCCTAGCGTGGTGTCGCGCAGAGCGGGCTTGAGAGTGTTTTCACCGACCTCTTTTTGGTCGAAAAGCTCCGCATAGAGCTCTGTATCTTTTCTGAACTCGTGCCCCACGATCACGCCGCGTATCCAGGAACGGGGAACGTCTTTGCCCGTGAACCAGTAGCCCACTTCCCCGCTGATCCGGATAGGACCAAGGACCGCGCTCGCTTCCACGGGAAGAAGAAACTGGGGCGCAGGCTCGGCAATACCGCGATCTACAGAGCGAGTCGGATTATTCAACATCAGCTGAGGGTAGACTGATAGACCAAACGTGGATTCTTTCTCGCCCGGTGGCTTACCGGATTCTGACTTGGGATGGTGGGCATAAAATCGCCACTTTACTCCCAGCAAGGAATTCCCCGGACCAGCCAGCACATGCGCGTCATCGCCGCGCGTCTCCGTTACACTCAGCGGGATCTCGAATTTGAGCTGAACGCGGTGCCCGAGTCCATAATTGAGGTCGATGTTAGGCACTTCGTACTCGCCGGCAAATGGATTACGTTGCCCTAGAAGTCCGAAATTGAGCTCCCAATTCCTGTTTCCCGGCGTATCCGGATCATCGGTCCGGAATGGAGGACCTCCTTGAGCGAATACCAGCCCTCCGCTGATCGCGGGTACTACTAGTACGAGCCAATAGGGTCGTGCAAGTATGGGTATCATCTGACATACTCGTTGCACCTGGCCCGCCAAACGCTTTCTATTTTCGTGAAACGGGAATGGCGTAACAGAGTCTATTATTTGAGACCCGGGAGCTGGCTATTAGGCGGGTACATCGCCGAGAACTGAAGGCGGGTATCACGCGGAGGGGGCCGGCTCTTGGGATCCCTTTCCACTGCATGAAGAGTTAGCCTAAAGTGTAAAACGGCAAGCGGCCGTGGCATCTATGGAGTGGGAGGATTAAATCTACGGCCGAAAATCCACGTCTCCAAGCCATCGTCAAGCTTCTCAGGCCGCACTCTAAGGCGCTCGCGCTGGGACTCGCGGCGGCCATCGGCGAAGGCGTTGCCGACCTACTCGGGCCGTGGCCCTTGAAGATTGTTCTCGATAATCTTCTGAAGGACAAACCCGCCACCGGGTGGTTAACTCACGTCATTGCGCTGTTTGGCGAAAACAAGCAGGCAATCCTGTTATTCGCTGCCGTGGCCGCGCTGGTTGTGGGAATCGTCGGAGCCCTGTGCTCCTACATCGAGAAGTACTACACCTCGACCGTCGGGCAATGGGTGATGCATGATCTCCGCTCAACCCTGTATTCCCGCATCCAGCGGCTGTCCCTTGCCTATCACAACCAGGCGCAAACCGGAGACTTGCTCAGCCGGGTTACCAGCGATATCGACGCGGTGCAAAGCTTCATTACAGGCGGGCTGCTCAGCGCGCTGATCAATACGCTGACGCTCGCCGGCATGATCGGCGTCATGTTCTACATGAACTGGCGGTTCACGCTGATCGCGTTGTCCGTCGCTCCCTTGCTTTTTCTGGTGGTCTTCCATTACACCCGGTTGATCAAGAAATCTTCCCGGGAAGTTCGAAAGAAGGAAGGCCAGGTGGTGTCCGTCATCCAGGAGGTTCTTACTTCGATTCGCGTGGTCAAGGCTTTCGCTCGCGAGGATTACGAACAAAAGCGCCTGGAAGACGAAAGCCTGGAGAGCGTCGAGCTGTCGCTTCGCGCCCGCAGCCTCAAGGCCAAGCTGTCGCCTATGGTCGAGATCATCGTTGCCGCGGGCACCAGTCTGGTGCTGTACTTCGGCGCACGAATGGTGCTGGCCGGCTCGCTGGATCCAGGCTCCATGGTCGTCTTCATCTGGTACCTCGGGAAGATGTACAAGCCCATGCAGGAGCTCTCGAAGATGACCGACGCCTACTCGAAGGCCGCCGTGGGTTATGAACGCATCCGGGAAGTTTTAGAGACGGACACGGACTTGAAGGATCTTCCGGGAGCCCGGCCCGCACCGCGCTTCAAGGGGCAGATCGAATTTGAGAAGGTCACGTTTGCCTATGACAAAGAGCAGCCCATCCTGAAGGACGTGAGCTTTCGCATCGAACCCGGCCAGGTAGCTGCCCTTGTGGGCCGCACCGGCGCCGGAAAAAGCTCCATCGTCGGCCTGGTCCCGCGATTCTACGACCCGACCTCGGGTATCGTCAAAATCGACGGCGTGGACGTGCGCAAGTATACGCAGAAGTCCATTCGCGAGCAGGTGAGTTTCGTATTGCAGGAGACGCTGCTATTTCATGCTCCCGTTTGGAAAAACATCGCCTACGGCCGCCCCAACGCCACCAGGTCGGAGATTCTCAGAGCGGCGGAACAGGCCAATGCTTCCGAGTTCATCGATAAGATGCCGCAGCACTACGACACCATGGTGGGCGAACGCGGTGTCACGCTATCGGGAGGCCAGCGGCAGCGCATCGCAATTGCTCGCGCCATGATTCGCGATACGCCGATTCTGATTCTGGACGAGCCAGGTACAGGGCTGGATGCCGAATCCGAGAATCTGGTCTTCGAAGCGCTGGAGCGTCTGATGAAGGGCAAGACCTCCATCGTCATTGCCCACCGGCTCGCCACGATTCAGCGCTCCGATGTGATTTTCGTGATCGAAGAGGGAGTGATCACGCAAACCGGTTCACACGACGAGCTGCTGAAAACCGAAGGTCTTTATGCAGAGCTCTTTAAGCTTCAGTCCCTCCCGGAAGATGCCTTACAGAGCCCGTAGCGCTGATATGCGGCCTTCCACGGTCCGCGCGAATCCTTCCACTTCTTCCGGCGAGTAGCCTGCCGCGCGGAATGCATCGCGGATTTGATGCGCGCTGAGGCCGCCGAGAAGGTCGCCCATCCACTTCGCATCCTCGCGGGGAACGTTGTGCCCGATGGATCGCAAGCTCAGCCGCATGAAATAGCGAGGCGGGTTGAACGCCATCCAGAATGTGGGCCGTCCAGGAGTCGCAAAGTTCACTTTCTTCGGAGTCGTTTTGGTGATGAAGCGCGAATGCTCGTAGGCTTTCAGGTTCCCCCGTGCGTTCTTGAGATTCAACACTACGCCCGTGGTCCCGAAAGTCGCCCCCACGTCGCTCACCGCGTACACCTGTTCCTTGTCGCCGCGATTCTTGTAAACAGCATTGTTGACGTCCTTCAGATCCCAGTTGTTGATCAGAGCCATCAGCACTCTTAGGCCGTTATACTCGCGGGTTCCCACGAAAGGATCGTGCTTCCAGCGCCACACGCCTTCCTTTTTTTCGTCGTCGGGTTCCCGTTTTAGCCGGGCATTCTGAACCGAGCCCCCTGGCCCGATTTGATTCTGGCCGCGGTGCAGATGCGATGGCAATTCCTTTATGTGCAGGTTGGGCAGAAAGTAGTCTTCGTTCGCCGAATAGCCGGCGGCCCACACAATCCGGGAAGCCGCGGTTTCTGGCTTGGCCTCGGCGCCGAGCTTCACTTTCCACTTAACGCCCTCATCATCCCGCACTACAAACTTCGTCGCGGTTCCGTCCAAATCCTCTTTGACGAAGGTAAAGATGGTTGATTTCGGTGCGTGCGCTTGACCACCGGGTCCGTTGAACAGGTCTCGCGACGCGATATCCGTAGGTTGCCGCCACAGGATCGCGGTCCCGGTAGTTTCTGCAGTCGCCGACCGCCGGGCGTCGTTCTGGGCGGGTTTGTCTGCCGCAAATACCGCGGGCGTAAATGCGACCAGTATCGTAAGTATCTGTAATCGCTTAGAGATACGCGATTGAATAGCTGCCGCTCGTGTAAGTGTCACAGTGGCCATGCCATTGCAACAGCAAGTATGGTGCCAAGCATTGAAACTTCTATGAAACTCCTTGTCCAGCCGGGCGAGGGCGCTGGGCCGGTCTTGAAAGGCTTAGACTCCGCCAAGAAAACCATCGATATCCTGATTTTTCGCTTCGATCACAAAGAAATCGAGCGGGCTTTGGTGAACGCAGTCACTCGCGGAGTACGCGTCCGCGCGCTGATCGCCTACACGAATCGCGGCGGCGAAAGGAGTTTACGCGCGCTGGAGCTGCGCTTGCTCGCCGCGGGAATCACCGTCGCACGGACCGCCGACGATCTCATGCGCTACCACGGCAAGATGTTTGTCGTCGATGGCGGTCAACTCTTTCTTCTGGCGTTCAACTTCACATACCAGGATATTGATCGAAGCCGGAGCTTCGCCGTCATTACCAGGCATCGAAAGCTGGTACAGGAAGCCGTGAAGTTATTCGAGGCGGATACCCAACGTCAGCCGTATACTCCAGGAGCCAGCACCTTTGTTGTCAGCCCGATCAACGCGCGGGAGAAGCTGGGCGAGTTCATCGCGGCGGCGAAGAAGGATTTGCTGATTTACGACCCGAACCTTAGCGATCCGAAAATACTTAAGCTGCTGGACGAACGGATCAAGGCGGGCGTTGGTGTGCGCCTGATTGGTAAGACCAAACGAAGCGCCAAGGTTCCCGCGCGAAAACTCAACGGGATGCGCCTGCACACTCGAGCCATGGTGCGCGATGGCGCCGAAGTATTTGTCGGCAGCCAGAGCCTGCGGCAGGCCGAGTTGGATAGGCGACGGGAAATCGGCATTATGTTCCGCGACCCGAAGATTGCTGGCATCATCACGAAAACGTTTAACGCGGATTGGGAGTTGACGGAAGTCAAACCCGCAGATGCCAAAGACGAATCGACTCCCACGGAGAAGATCGCAAAAAGGGTTGCGAAGGCGATGGCCAAGGAACTGCCTCCCGTTGCCCCCGTCGTCGAAATCATGATCAAAGAGCTGGCCGGCGAGGGCGTGGAGATGGATCTTAACTCCGAAAAACTTCAAGACTCGGTTAAGGATGCCGTGAAGAACGCCGTAAAGGAAGCCGTCCGCGAAGTGTTCGAAGACGCCGAGCCGCAGGAAGTTTCCAAAACCTAAATCGGAGAGTTGACGATGACTATTCTCACCAGAAGCTTGATCCTTTTTGCATCCGGCGTAATAGCCTTCGCACAAGCCGGCGCGCAAGTGGAGCTGCCAGCGGGTGAAACCCTTGCCGCGGGCATTGTTCCTGTGCCAGCCTACACCCCCATTACGGCGGGGCAGCGTTTTCGCTGGATCGTAAACGGCACGCTCGGAGCTCCGAACCTGGCCGCCGGCGCGGTTCTGGCATCTGTTGGCACCGCGACAAACTCCCCGAAGGAATACGGACCCCACTGGGATGGGTTCGGAAAGCGCTATGGTTTGCGCCTTGCGGGCGGTGCCACGAGCCAGGTGCTCGAAGCAAGTATCGGCAGCATGTGGGGAGAAGACCCGCGCTACTTCCGCACCACCGGAGGACAGTCCTTCAAAACCCGCCTGGGGCATGTCGCCAAAATGACGTTCTTATCCACGAATCGGAATGGCGAGACCATGCCCGCCTACGCGCGCTACATCGCGATTCCCAGTACCCAGTTCATTTCCAATGCGTGGCGCCCCGACAGCCAAGCCACCGTCAACAGCGCTCTTACTCGCATCCCCTTCGGTTTCTTGTCCAGCTTTACCAGCCGTGCATTCTCGGAGTTCTGGCCGGATCTTAAGGGACGGATCACCGGAAACAAGAATTAGAAACTACCGCTCTGCGCCACCGGACCAACTCAGCACCACACCGCGCGTGCTGGTCGCCGGATCGAATTGCGGGATTACGAGTGGCCGCAGACGGCTTAGTTTCGATGGCGGACGCCGGTGGATCGAATGATCCACGTGGGTCTGAAAAACATAACGGCCGATGAACCATCCGATCGCGCTTCCGGCCACGATGTCAGATCCAAAATGCTGCTGCCCGCTGAGCCGGGAAAAACTCACCAGCGAAGCCAGCCCATATGCCGTGATCGGGTAGAGAATGTTTTTGTTGTACTCGTGCGCGACCACGGAGGCCAGGGCCCAGCTCGCCATCGAGTGCCCGGAAGGAAATGAGTCTCCGCCGGTGAAAAAACTTCCTTTGCCGTTGTCCTCTAGAGGTCGCGGACGCTGGCTGATACTCTTGAGAATCGTCACGACGATCAGGCTGTCTAACGCCGCTTCACCTCCCAGAATCCCGGTCTCGCGCGCTTTGGGATTATGCGAAATGGCGCCGCCGATGTAGAGCCCCGCGGTGATCGGAATGATCGTATAGGCTGCTCCGATCTTCGACACGTCCCGACTGATCGAAACCTGATCCACCGTATTGGGCAGCTGCGTAGCGGTGCGCCGGTCGGTTGCAATCAGTGCTCCGGTGGCCGCGCCGAACACAATCCATGGAATCGCGTCGTGACGATTCATGTGAAACGGGCTGGTCCAGATATCTTTCTGGTCCATCAGAATGTTCCGTGCCAGCTTGCTGGCCAGAGGCTTCAGGCTCTCCGTCTCATCCGAGTAGAGCACGCGATCCCGGGAATCTTCGTCGGTGACCGTGGCCGGCTCACTTTGCGCCCAGACGATTCCCGGCGCGCATGCCAAAAGCAGTATCGCGAATCTCCTCATCGATCCAGGCGCTCCTCTACGCGAAGAGCGTCCAGACCGCCGCTCGGCCCCAGGACGACGAACGTATAGAAATGGTCCGCGTCCACCATCAGGTTCGAGAGTCGCGGCGAAACGGGCTGTTTGGCCGGGCGAATCTCGAAGGTCCCCGGATCCACATCTTTGAAATCCGTGGACGCTCCGGCCTGCACCGTGCCGATCTTCTTTTCCACACCCGCCCGGTGCAGATCCAAATGATCCACGCCGAAAGTCGCATTGATCAGGCGAACCTTGGCCTTGCCGGGTTTAGGTGCCGCGAGATCGTCGCTGATCTCCACTAGCGATAGTCTATTCTTCCCCGGCATGGCGACGTAAGTGTAGCTTCGCCCTGCAAACAACTCATCGTGGATGGAAGCAATATTTTCCGCACCGTTTTCTTCGCGCAAGCGAAACTGTGTGGCCTGCGAAGGAATCTCGACGTAGGGAGTAATGGCCCGATACGCGATTCCTGAAAACAGGCGAGCGTCGCCTGCCCATAACTCTCGTTTCGCGTCTGTGGGATCCGCGTTCAGGAACCGCACCAGCGCCTTATCCTGGCGTGCGGCTGCTTTTCCGGCAGGGGCTGCTGACACCTGTCCTTCGGATGTCTTGGTTTCGAGCGGACTACTCGACTTCCGGTCGCATCCGATTGTCCACAACGTGGTAAGGGCAAAAGCCGTAGCAAAAAAACGCATCAGGTCTCCCGCCAGTAAGAGCGCGGAAGACCTGCAAGCGTTTCAATTGATGCTACTTACTTGAACTGATGCTGGTTATTGGCCTGCGCCGACGCTCTTCGGTTCAGATGCAACCGAGGCGTTGAGCGTTGTCGGCCTATAACCCAGTACGTAATGCTGGATCGCACGCTCAAACATGCTCATTCCGTTGGATTTGGCCTCAGCCAGGGCCTTCTTGTTATCCCAGGAATCGTGCGAAATGCGATAGACAGCCACTACCAAACCGGTGCGATCCGCTCCGCGCTTGCAGTGCACGAACACCGGACCTTGGTCGGGATCGTTGAAGATCTTCTCGACGGCCGCCACCAGGTTCTCCTTCGGCTCGGAAAGCCCATGCATGGGAATGCTGACATAGTGCATGCCCAAGTCAGTCACTATCTTCTGTTCGTCGGCCTGGGAATGCTCGCCGATCTCGCGGAGATCGACCACGGTTTTGATGCCCTTGGCAGCCAACTCCTTAAAGCCTTCCTCGGTAGGCTGAGCGCCGCGATAGACTTTGTCGTCCACCTTTTGAAAGTTCGGAAGGTTGTGGTCTGCGGAACCCGCAAAGGCGGAGACTACGGTGAACGTCGCGGCTACGCAAAGCATACCCGCTCGCTGGGTGAAGTTTTGTTTGAATCGCACGGTGTTTAACCCTTCTTATTGGCGGTCTTGCTGAACAATGACAGGCATCCAATCCACCCCGGTAGGATCCTGCCTCCTTTTTTGCCCGCACTTGTTGGATGGCTCCAGTTGCAAACAAGTTGCAGCAAAGCTCCGCTTAGAATCAGCGAGTTACGAAAGTCCAGCGCTATTGCACAGGTTGGGGCTTTTCAACGTGGTCGATCACCACCACGGGCAAGGTAAGCTTCTTCTCTTCCAACTTCAGCCCGAGTTTCTCGATCGCGCCAAACATGGTCAGGCCGCCAATGGTGTCGATGTTGGCGCGTGCCACCCAATCCAGTCTGAAGTCGTACGATCCGGTCAGCCCGGTCTGATCCACCACGGTCTTATTTACATAGGCCGACGAAAGATCGGGGAGGGCTTGCGCCAGGTCTGACATGGTCAGGTTGGTGCAGGCTCGATGGGCGCCGCCGAATTGCGCACCTTGCTCTCCAACAGGCAGACATTCCGGCTCGCCGGTACCCGCGGCTTTCTGGAGTTTGGGGCCGCCCTTGCCCACCACCAGCGCGTACGCATTCATCTCTGTCGGCTGGATATGAATCTTGAGTTTCAGCTCTTGCATCAGCAGCGTTCCCAGCATCTCGCGGAATGTGTCTTCCTTGCTATTTGCCTCAGCCCTTCCGGTGACGTCGAAGCGATCTGAATTGAACCAGCCTGGAGCCCCCACGGTGGTTTCGTTCCGAACCTTGAAGGCGAACTGAAAGATGTCGATCATCCGGATGTTGACTGCGCGGAACAGCCCGCTGGGAAGTATCTTGAACGACGCGTCGGTCTGGCCCGACGTATTCAATTTCAGGACCGCTGCTTCGAATTCCCGGCGCGGCGCGGGCTGGCCGAAAGCGTTGCCGCACAAAAGGAACAGTGCACAGCAGCACCGGTACTTCAGCATAGTTAAATCATATATTCATTTGGAGCGCTCAGTTCTCCGTGGGTATTTTTCGCGCATCATCGACGACCAACAGATCCAGCGGCGCTTTGCGGGCGTCCAGCTTAAGTCCTAGCTTCTGCATCGCATCTAGAAGAGAGGCGACGGACGCGCCGTCCAGCAGTCTGAGCGCCTCGGGAGGAAGAGAAACACCGGCGTTGACGCCCGCCCGGATCAGCATGGCGCGATAATCCTCTTGGGTGACATCCAAAGCGATGTCATAAACCCCTTTGAGGTTCGTCATATCAACAATCGGACGATCCACGAAGCGCTCCAGATTCGCCGCGAACAATTCCATGGTGAACCGCTTGGCTTCAAATCGATTATTCGCGAACGTGTAAGACGTCCCTCGCCCGTAATTAATAGCTATACCTTGAGATCCACCGCTGCCCGTAACGTTCACCGGGGTCTTGGCGTCCGCGGTCGCAAGATCCGGATCGGGGGCACTCTCTTGCATCTTCAATCCGCCCTTGGCTACTTCGAGCACGTAGACCGGGAAGTCCTTCTTATCGCGATGGATCTTCAGGTTGAACCTCTCTTCCAGCAGGCTTCGCATCATTTCCGGGAACTGCGAGGTGGGGACTCCAGCAGGCACAGTGCCGCTGATATCGAATCGCTCAGACCCGAGCCAGTCCGGTCCTGAAACCTGATACAGCTTGATGCGGTACGCAATCCCGATGTAATCCTTCAGCGTTAGAAAAGCGCATCGAACCTGGGCCCCGTCGATGCGCACGCCGGCCGTGACCCCGTCTTGTGGTGTTTGGGCCGATGGCCGAATGGTGGCTACCTCAAACTCCGGTCTGGCGGGCGCCTGGGCAAAGATCGTGGCCGCACCTGCCAGGACAATAAGCGGTTTGAACATGGTCTTCATAGTGTTGATTAAACCCCTGTTCGTCCGCTGCATGATGCGATATTCGGCCATATCCACCTGACCACCGGCGAATAGCGAACACAAACTGCTTGACGGCGCCGATGCCTAATGGTACAGTTTGTACCATGACAACGCGGACCCGATCGGATGCGCGCGTACGACCACCCCTTACGGAGTTGGAAAACGAAGTCATGCAGGTCGTATGGGACACCGGACCCTGCCCGGTGGAAGCTGTCCATCAAGTGGTCTCGCGCAAGCGAAACCTCAAGGAAACCAGCATTCGCACCATCCTGCGGCGGCTGGAGCAGAAGGGCTATCTGTGCCACGAAGAAAAAGGCCGGGCGTACGTATACCGCGCAGTCGAGCCCGCGCGGAGTCTGGCGGCTCGCGCCGTGCGGCAGATCATCGACAGCTTTTGCCAGGGTTCGGTGGAAGAACTGGTCAGCGGCATGGTGGACGCCAAGGTCCTTAGCAAGGGCGAACTGGAGACGTTGGAAGAATTTGTGCGCAGCCGCAAAGGAGGTAAATGAAATGCAAACGCTTCTGCTCGAATCGGCGATCCGAGCGACGTTGATTGCCGCAGTGATCGCGCTGGTGCTGTTGGCGATGCGAATCAAAACGGCGTCCGTGCTGCACGCCGTGTGGGCCAGCGTCGTGATCTTGATGCTGCTGCTTCCGGCCTGGGTGGCGTGGGGACCGAAAGCTTCGCTTCCGGTTCTGCCCCCTGAATCCGGACAGACTACGGCTGCGATTGCACTGCCGATCGTGGAAGTTCCCGCCGCGGCACCCGTTGCGGCGCAGTCGGCGAGCGCTGGGCAGCGTGACCCTTTCAACTGGACGCTCGGCATTTATCTCACCGGCCTCGGCGTCTTGCTGGTAAGGCTGGCGATCGGGACAATTCGCGCGAACCGGCTGACCAGCGCCTCCTGTGTGGTTCCGGTCACAGTGGGCCTTCTACATCCCCGAATCATTCTGCCCGAAACCTCTCGCGAATGGCCGCCAGCGCAGCTCGACGCCGTACTGGCGCACGAAGGTGAGCACGTTCGCCGCCGCGATACGCTTTTCCAATGGCTCGCTTTGCTCAATCGAGCCCTCTTCTGGTTTCACCCGCTGGCGTGGTGGCTGGAACGGCGGCTCTCCGGATTAGCGGAGGAAGCTTGCGACGCCGCGGTCATCTCGCGTGGCTATGATCCGCGTGCATATTCCGAATACTTACTGGATTTGGCGCACTCCGTTCGACGAGCGGGAACACGCGTGAACGCGGTCGGCATGGCGATGCCGGGGATCGGACTGGCTCATCGGATCCGGCGGATGCTGAGCGGCGTTCAAGTGCCGCGGATTTCACGTCAGCGCATGGCAGGCACTGTGGCTGCGTGTGCTGCAGCGGCTGTGATTTTCGCTGCGGTCACGCTGGTTCACGCACAATCTAAATCGAACCCCGAATTCGAGGTGGCCTCCATCAGGCCGAGCAATCCAAACGCGGGCGGGGACGGGCGGGGTGGCAAGAGAAAGGATGGAGGCGGCGGCTTGCGCCCGGGAGTAGACAACGGAAGATTCACCTTTTCGGGTACTCTGTTCGCGTTCCTTGTTCGCGCTTACGGCATAAACGGCTGCGGTGAATTAAAAGACTGTGCGCTGATTTCAGGCGGCCCGGACTGGCTCAAAAAGAACCGATTTGACGTTCAAGCGAAGATCCCGGAAGGTTCCCCACAATATACGTTTACGCAATTCATACGCGGCCAGGCACCGCAACTCCAACTCATGCTACAGGCCCTGTTAGAGGAACGATTCAAGTTGAAAGCCCACCACGAAACGAAGCAGCTTTCGGTGTACGCGTTGACGATGGTAAAAAAAGGCTCCAAACTCAAGGACGCCTCAGGAGAGATGATCCAGCTCAAGGATGGTACTTCCGTCAAGAATCAGTCCTTGCTATGGACCCCGGCGCCGTTGCCGGATGGGACACGTAGTGATCATCTAATCCGGATGTTCGTTCGCGATCAATCCATGCAGTCGCTCGCAGATACTTTGTCGCACCTGATGGACCGCCCTGTGATCGATCGAACCGGACTCAAGGGTACTTTTGATATCACCATGGATTACGAGATGGACGTCGATGCTGGCGATAGTCCCGGCGCCAACATTACGGGCCCTGCAATGTTGAGGGCATTCCAGGATGAGCTCGGCCTCAAGTTCGAATCAACCCGGGCTCCAGTCGAGGTCCTGGTCATCGACCATGCCGAGAAACCATCGGAGAACTAAGTTTGTCCCGGATTCCGCCCGGGACGTCCCAAAAACGGACACCCGCCTCGACCTTAACGCCACTAAATCGTTAGTATTAATGGTGGACGCTCTGGTCGTCCGATTGCCCTAATTTCGGAACTATTCAGGTTGGTCAGACGTACTCAAATAAGCACATGTTTCGACGCGCAAGCCTCGCTCTTCTGCTAACATGCCCGGGGTTCGCCCAGCTGACCTTCGAGGTCGCATCCATCAAGCCCGCGAATCCCGACACCCCCGGTAGCTCGATCCAGTTCATGCCCGGCGGCGGATTGAAGATGACCGGTATTCCGCTGCGGGCCATGATCACTTTCGCTTACGACGTTCGTGACTTTCAGATATCCGGCGGACCGGGATGGATCGGGACCCAGCGGTTCGACGTGATGGCGCGGCCAGAGGGCGCTCCGGCGGATGGTCCGGCCGATTTCGGCAAGATGAACGACGATCAGCGCAAAACCATGCGGGTTCAAATCGGCGAGAGACTTCGCGCACTTTTGGCGGATCGGTTTCAGCTAGTCGTACATAGGGAAATTAAGGAACAGCCGATCTACGCTCTCGTACTGGCTAAAAACGGTTCCAAGCTGCAGGAAACAAAAGAAACGGGAAATCAGCAAAATATGATGACCAACCGGGGACGTTCGCAAGGGCACGCGATTCCGGTGGAAATGATGGCGCAAATGCTTTCGGGCATTACGGGACGTCCGGTTGTCGATAAAACCGGACTTACCGCAAAGTACGATTTTGTCCTCGAATGGACGCCGGATATGGCGCCGGACGCACGCGCGCAAGGCTTCGGGGATGGCGTTACTTCGCCTGCTCCAGCGCCGGGCGGTCCGACGATTTTTACCGCGCTGCAAGAGCAGCTTGGGCTGCGACTGGATTCGCAAAAAGGTCCCGTCGAGAACATCGTGATCGATCGAGTCGAGAAACCTTCTGAAAACTAAATACACATTCGTCGTCGCCTTGCTGGCTCTGCTGCCTGCGGTTTTTCCGCTGCTCGGGTCGGAGCACCATGGGACCGTAAAGTTCGGCGGGCTGCCGCTGCCGGGCGCCACTGTGACCGCGAAACAAGGTGACAAGTCCGTCAATGCCATCACGAATCCGGATGGGGTCTATTCGTTTGACAATTTGGCCGACGGCGCCTGGACGATCCAGGTAGAAATGCCCCTGTTCGCAGGCACGCAGCAGGAAGTGACAGTGGGCGCGGGAACGGCCCCGGCAGATTTCGATTTGAAGTTGCTTCCGCCGGATCAGATC
>Ga0105245_10000397_pt1 | contig 40390 bp, 34 predicted proteins | sample KBSM54metaG_FD_81523 | JGI IMG/M metagenome (GOLD analysis project Ga0105245, IMG submission 81523) | Miscanthus rhizosphere microbial communities from Kellogg Biological Station, Michigan, USA - KBS M5-4 metaG | ecosystem: Host-associated > Plants > Roots > Rhizosphere > Soil | place...
GGCGATGTAAGCAACGATCAGCAGCAAGGTGAGAATGAGAAACACATCCTCATCGACAAACCGCCGCCACCGAATCGCCTTCACGATCACGAGCGTCGCAATCACCGCCACGACGCACACGCCGAACACCATCTGCGCGCGATCGAATGTCCACGCGATTCGCGCGCCGGCGATCATCGTCAACAGCTCGCTCATCTCCGGGCGTCCGCCGCTCGTGTCCGTCGTCACCGGCTGACGCGCGTACCAAAGGAGCAGCGGCGCGACGGGGAGGAACACCGGGAGCTGCCGCAACTCGCGCGTCGTCGCGAGCCAGATCAATCCGATCGCGCCGCACGCGAACAGCAACGCCATCGGATGCGCGAAGTAGCAGACGACGAGCAACAGCGCGACAGGAATGACCGCGCGCCGCCGCCACCACAACGCGATCGCGAGGAACGCGAGCGCGACACCCATCGAGAAGTTGTAGAAGCCGGCCTGCAGCAGCCAGTTGTACGTGAACGGCAACGCGAGCAGCGCGTTGATCGAGCGCTCGCGATCGACCGCGCCGGCGTACAACCACATCGCCAACGTGAAGAGCAGCACGATCGCGCTGACGAAAAGCTTCTCCGCGACGACGGGACTCACCGCCGTCATCAGCAGCGCCATCACCGCCGATCCGATCCAGTTCGGCTGCGGGCGCCAGTCGATGCGGAAGTACTTCGCGAGAAACGCGTCGTGACCGGTCGCCAGCTCGCGGAGGACCCACGCGTTGTACACGTGCGACGGTCCGTCGACCGTCGGCGGGTAATGCACCGACCACACCGGCACCAGCTGCAGAATCGCGATCGCGAGAAAGATCGCCGCGTGGCGCCGCCGTTTCATGCCGCTTGTACGGCGGCACTATGTTTTACGTTTGCAGCCGGCGCAACATCTCGATCGCTTCCGTTCCGCGCGGATTCATCGCCAGCACTTTCTGATACTCGCGCACCGCGTCATCGCGTTTGCCGAGCGTCGCGTACGCCTCGCCGGCGCGGGCGTGGAATCCGGACTCGTTCGGCCACAGCTCGATCGCGGCGTTCAGAATCTCGAGCGCGTCGGCGACGCGCCGTCGCTGCATCAATCGATTGATCGCGATGCCGACCTGGCCGGGCTCGATCGTGAATTCGTCGGCGTGATTCGCTTTCGCGTCGCGCAACTGCGCGGCCGCGGCGGCGCCGTTCTTCTCCGTCGCAGTCTTGAAGATCGCCTCGCCGATCGACGGTTTCTCTTTCGAGCTCCAGCTCCATTTGTCGTAGTTGAAGCGATTGCCGAGGATTTCGAGATCGATGTTGACGTCGTCGGTGAGCATGTTGAACGACTCGCCGCCGTCGACGTGAAACTCCTTGCGATGGACGAGCAGTCCGCCGGCGCCGCCGATGCGGATGTTGCCCCACGCCGCGTCGGGCCGCCGCGTGATCGTGCGCGTCATCGGGATCGCGATCTCCTTCGTCACGTCCTTGATCGTCAGGTTGCCGTGCACGAGAAACGCGTTCTTTCCCTTCGGCTCGATGCGCGTCGACTGAAAGCGAATCTCCGGATACTTCTCGACCTCGAAGAACTTCGCCTTCAGATCGCGGTCGCGGAATTGATTGTTCGTGTTGATCGACGATGTATTGATGATCACCGTCGCCGACGTGCGCTCCGGATGCGCGTCGTCGTAGACGATCGTCGCGCCGTACTCGTTGAACGTGCCGTGCACCGTCGAGAGGCCGAGGAAGTCGATGTGAAAGCCGACGGTGGAGTGGCCTTGATCGATGGAGTAGATCTCGCCGCCGGCGAGATCGATGCGCGCGGGCGGGATGTCATCCGCGAAAAGGGCCGGCGCAAGCAGCAGCGCTGCCGCGAACGCGAGCGGGACGATCGATCTTCGCCGTCGCGTGATCAACACGATGGTGCCCAGCACGAGCGGCATCGCTTCGTGAAAGACTTCCTTCGGATGGCCCCACCAGATGTGCGTTCCCATCCCGCCGAGCATGATGACGACGATGAGCGCCGCGCCGATGGATGCCGTCCGCGGCCAGAGAATCAGCAGCGCCGCGGCGATTTCCAGCACGCCGATCAAGTAGCGAAACCAGACCGGGAAGTGCCAGGCCGCGAACGCGCGGGCCCACCCGTTGTGATCGGGGAACTTGTTCACGCCCTGCCTGAAGAAGATGAAGGCGAGGAACAGCGTGAAGACCCACAGCACGATCTCGATGATGATTTTTCGCATGCGAGCATTGTTCGCCGGCGTCGCCAGCGATAGGCGAGGTGCAGGTCATCTTCATGTCAGCGTTCTGTCAGGACGATTGCGCGCGCGTGTCCAATCGCCGATTCTTCTTCGATGCGCAGCCGCACCACGCTGATCGTCGCGCTCCTCGGCGCCAGCTTTCTGACGACAGCCTTCATCGCCGCGAGGGCGCTCACCGAAGCCGTCTATCGCCGCGCGACGGCCGAGCGCGCGATCGGCGACTTCGCCGCGCTCGCCGCCGACGAATTCGTACGCGGCGCCGACGCGCAAATCTCGTACTACGGCTGCTATCCGCTCGTGCAGAAGCTCGTCGCGGGGACGCCGCTGCCGTCGTCGCCGCTCGTGCGCCGCGCGTTTCTCGTCGACACGCGCGATAAAACGTGGCAGCCGCTGATTGCCGGTGCGATCAAGAACATGACGAACGTCGTTCGCATCAACAACACCACCATCTACCTCGGCTTGCCCGATCGCGGCGCGCTGCCGCCGGCGATCGGCGCGCTCGAGCTCGAGCCGCGGCGCTTTCCGCTCTTCTTCAACAACGTGCTGCGTATGCGTCACCTGCTTCCGCGCTCCATCGCCAAAGGAAAGTTGACGAATGACGCGGTCTTCATCCGCGTGCGCAACGGCAACGAGACGCTGTTCACGACGAAAGGCTCGTGGGATCCGCCGCTCGGCGTGCGTCGCACACTCACGCCCGAAGACGGCGGCACGCTCGCCGGATTGACGATCGAAGCGTCGATCGATCGCAGCGTCGCGCCGCAGCTCGTGTTCGGCGGACTTCCGCGATCGACGCTGCCGATCTACGGCACGATGCTCGTCGTCAACCTGCTGCTGCTCGTCACCGCGGTGCTGCAGTTGCGCCGCGAGCGCGCGCTGGCGCGGCTGCGATCTGATTTCATCAGCGGCGTCTCGCACGAGCTGCGCACTCCGCTCACGCAGATCCGCATGTTCGCGGAGACGCTGCTCCTCGATCGCGTGCGCAGCGGCGAAGAGCGAAAGCGATCGCTCACGATCATCGATCAGGAGACGCGCCGGCTCGCGCATCTCGTCGACAACATCCTGCAGTTCTCGCGCGGCGAGCGCGGGACGCTGCGCATCGCGCCGGTGCCGCACGATCTCGCGGCGCTCGTGCGCGAGACCGTCGATGCATTCACGCCGATCGCGAAGGCGCGCGGTGTGACGGTCGACGTCGATGCAGAAGCGTCGGTGATCGACATCGATGAAGACGCGATGCGGCAGGTCGTGCTCAATCTTCTCGACAACGCCATCAAGTACGGACCGCCGAATCAAACCGTGATCGTCGGCGTGCACGGGCGCGAGCTGTTCGTCGACGACGAAGGTCCCGGCGTTCCGGAGCGCGATCGCGAAGCGATCTTCCAGCGTTACCGCCGCCTCGATCGCGAGCGCGACCGCGCCATCGCCGGAATGGGCATCGGACTCTCGGTCGTGCGCGAGCTCGTCGCGTTGCATCGCGGCCGCGTGCGCGTGGAGAGCGGCTCGCGCGACGGCGCGCGATTCGTGGTGACGTTATGACGCAGCAGATTCTCGTCATCGAAGACAACGCCGATCTTGCGTACGGCCTGCGCAACAATTTGGAGATCGAAGGCTACGGCGTCGAAATCGCCGGCGACGGCGCGACGGGACTACGACGCGCGCGCGAAACGCGGCCCGACATCATCGTGCTCGATCTGATGCTGCCGGAGCTCGACGGCTTTCGCGTGCTGCGCGAGTTGCGCGCGTCGCACATGACGATGCCGGTGCTGATCCTCACCGCGCGCGGTGAAGAGAGCGACAAGGTTCGCGGCCTCAAGCTCGGCGCCGACGATTACGTCACGAAGCCGTTTGGCCTGCTCGAGCTGCTCGCGCGCATCGAAGCGTTGCTGCGCCGCAACGCGCCGTCGCAGCCGCGAGAGCTCGCCGGCTTCGGCGCGATCGAGATCGATCGCGGCGCGCGCACGCTCACGCGCGACGGCGAGCCGGTCGAGCTGGCGCCGAAAGAATACGAGCTGCTCATCGCGCTTTTCGATCGCAACGGCGCCGTGGTGTCGCGTCTCGAGTTGATGCGCCAGGTGTGGGGCTACTCCGATGCGGTGATCACGCGCACGATCGATACGCACATCGCCGAGCTGCGTCGGAAACTCGAGAAGGATGCGGCGAATCCGCAGCACATCCTCACCGTGCGCAAAGTCGGCTATCGATTACGGCGCTGACGGCGGCAGCTCCGGCACGTGAATGAGCCGCATCGATTTTCCGATGCGCTCGAATCGATACGCATCGAGCCATCGATACGCGCCCTGCCTCGCCTCCGGGCGGAACACGAGCGCCGTCTCGCTCAGCACGTACCATCCGGGCGCCGGCGACCACGGCCGGATTTCTTCGGCGTGCAGTTCGTGGCGCTCGAGCAGCGCGTTGCCGGTGTAGAGAATCGAGATCGGGCCGATGTTGCGATCGCGCACGACGCGCGCGAGCCGCAACACGTCCTGTCCCCAATCGAGATTGCTGTCCGAGGCGATGTGTTCCGGATGATCGCCGGCCGCTTCGTTGAACCAAGCCAGATAGTCGGGATGCGCGCGCTCGACGCCGATGCACAACCACGCGACGAGCAGGACGACGATCGCGCGCATCGACACGTATCGCCACAACGCGAACACGGCACACGCCGCGGCGATGCAGAGCGGCGGATAGATCGGGAGGATGTGCCGCACGCCGATGTTGATCGAGCTCGGAAGCACCGCGAGCATCATCGCGATCGGAATCAGCGCGACTGCCGGCGCGCGCCGCACCGCGAGCACGAGTCCGATCAACATCAGAATCAGCAACGGCAGCGGCGTCTTGTAGAAGAAGACGACGGGAAAGTAATACCACCAGCCGTGCTGGCTCGTTTTGCCGAGGAGGTAGGCGAGATGGCCGCCGCGGTTGTGAACCTGGACGAGCACGACGCCGAGTGCGAATCGCGGCGCTGGAATCGGCACATGCGCCGCGAACCACGACGCGAGCGGCTTCACGATTTTCGGCGCCGCCTCGGCCGCCAACCAATCGCCATGCGGATCGACCGATTTGATGGTGCCGAATTCAAATCGATACCCCGCCCAGATGACGAAAACCGCAACAAGTGCGATGACCGCCAAAGATCGTGCTTTGGTGCTCAGTGGGGCGGCGGCGCCCCGCCGCCGCAATAAAAAAACAATCACCGCCGCAATCGGAAAGAACAGCAGAAACGTGAACTTCGTAATCAACCCCAACCCAACCGCCGCCCCAAGCAACGCCGCCCGTTTCGCGTTCGGCGAATCCAGCCACCACTCCAGCGCAACGATCGCCAGCGTGATCGTCGCGGTCGCGCCCATGTCTGTCGTCGCAACGCCTGCATGTCCGAGGACGGGCGGCAGATAGGTGAAGAACGCGGTGGCGATCAGCGCGACGATCCGTCCGAATTTTCGCTGCGCCCAGATCGCAACGCCGATCGCACCGGCGATGAAGAACAACAGGTTCCCGCGTCGCGCCGCTGCGAGGTTGTGTCTGTAGTCATCATGAAAATAGAGGAGCGCATTGCCGCGCGCGACCGGCGACGTCTCTTCGCTCATCGAAGCGTGCTGCATCAACGCGGGCAACGCGCTCAACGCGCGCTCGAGCGGCGGATGTTCAGGATCGCTCGCGTAGGGCCGTCCTGTCAGCCACTCGTATCCGGCGAGGATGTGCACCGGCTCGTCGAGCACTTCGCTGAACACGCGATGCGTCGACGCGATGCGCGCGACGCCAAACGCGATCACCACCGCGAGCGCGGCGAGATAGATGCCATTCCGCTGCACGCGCGAACTATACGGATGCGGCGCGCGTTTTGCCTGCCGAGTTCGCATGAAGTACGCAGCAATCGCCCTCTCGCTTCTCCTGTTTGCCGCATGTCCCTCGCGCCCGCATTCCGCCGAGACGACGACGCTCGCTCCGCCGCAGCGCGATCTTCCGAACAATCGAGTTCCCGCCGTCGCGGCTCCGACGGTCGACGTGCAGCTCACTGAATACGCCATCAAGATGCCGTCGTCGCTCGCGCCGGCGCGCTACACGTTCAACGTCGTCAACGCCGGCAAAGAAGAGCATCGCTTCGTCCTCAACCAACCGGACGGAATCTCCCTTTGGTTCGATGAAGCGCTGAAGCCCGGCGACTCGCGTCCGCTCGTCGCCGATCTGAAGCCGGGCACATACAACGCGTATTGTCCGGTCGACAAGCACAAAGCCAAGGGGATGTCCGCGACGCTCGTCGTGAAGTGATCACCAGTATCCGCGACCGCTTCCGAACATCACCTCGTACACACGCCGCGCCCATCCGCGCTTGCCAGCTTCGCCGTGGCGCAGCCACTCGTTGATCGGCAGCGTGAATCCGGTCTTCCTTCGATTGCGCACCGGCTCCGGCAGCGGCGGACGCGGTGCATTCGCGAGCAAACGTTTGCCACGCTCACGTCGCGTGACGAGCATCGGCGCGAGCCGTCGCAGCAGGTGCGCATCGACGAGCGGCACGCGCACTTCGAGCGAGTGCGCCATCGACGCCCAGTCCATGTCGCGCAGCAATTGATTGCGCAGGTAGAGCGACGACTCGAGCGCGGCGACGCGCGCGAACGGCGTCCCGGGATCGGGCGTGATCGTCTTCTCGATGATCTTCAGTAGATCGAGCCGTTCCAATCCTTCGCGTGCGATGTCTTCGCCGAGAACATCTGGCAGCTCGGAAGCGAGAAAGCGTCCGCGCTTGACGAGATACGCGCCCGCGTACGACGAGCCGTAGCGAACGATCTCACCCATCTTCGGATGGATGTGGCGGCTGCGCTTCGCGAGCGCGCGATTGAGGCGATCGACGCCGGAGCCGAGGCCGGGGACGTGGGTGAGGACGGAGGTGATGGGGATCCAGCGCGGGATGTCGCGAAACGACGTGTAGCCGCCGAACAACTCGTCGCCGCCGGTGCCGGACATCGCCACCTTCAATCCGAAGTCGCGCGCGGCCATGCTGATGAAGTAACTGTTGAGGCCATCGACGGACGGCTGATCCATCGCCGCGAAAATGCGCGGCAGCTCGCGATCGAACTCGGCGCGCGTGAGATCGCGAACCGCGTGGCGAACGCCGTACTGCTCGGCGACGAGCTGCGCGAGCGGCGCCTCGTCGTTGTCGCGGCCGCGATACTCCTCGAAGCGGAGCGTCATCGTCTGCAGATCGGTCGCGCCGCTTTCGCGCGCAAGCGCGACGATCGCGGTCGAGTCGATTCCCGCCGAGAGAAACGCGCCAACAGGAACGTCCGCGACCATGTGATAGCGAACGGACTCCAGCAACGCGTCATGAATCGCGTCGTCACTCAGTGGGGCGCCGCCGCCCTCGGCGGCGTCTCTCCAAACTTCCGCAATCGAAAAATACTGAACGGGCTCCCGCACGCCGCCGTCATCGACAAACGCGTAACTCCCCGCAGGAAGTGCCCGAATCCCCCGATACATCGTGAACGGCTCCGGCACGGTCCCGCGCAGAAAAAATCCCGCCGCACCCGCAGGATCGAACCGGCGATCGACTCGCCCGCTCGCGATCAGTGCCTTCACCTGCGACGCGACGCGCACCGTCGCGCCGTCATCGGCGTAGTACAGCGGCTTGATGCCGTACGGATCGCGCGCGAGAAACAACCGCCGCGCGTTCGCATCCCAGATCGCCATCGCGAACATGCCACGCAACCGCGGCAGCATCGCCGCCCCCTCTTCCTCGAACAGGTGCAGCATCACTTCAGTGTCGGAGTGCGAGACGAACGTGTGTCCGCGCGCGGCCAGTTGATCGCGCAGCTCCTGATAGTTGTAGATCTCGCCGTTGAAGATCATCGACAGCGCGCCGTGATGCATCGGCTGCGCGCCGGCGGGTGAGAGATCGATGATCGACAAACGGCGATGCGCGAGGCCGACGCGCGCGTTGTCGTCGATCCACGTGCCTTCCGCGTCCGGCCCGCGCGAGATCATCGACTCGCGCGTGACGATCAGCTCATTGCGATCGACGCGCGGCGCGTCGTCGCGGTACGCGAAGATGCCGTTGATCCCGCACATGTCTCTCTGTCATTCCGAGCCGCGTAGACGGCGAGGAATCCCCCACGCAAGAACGACGCACTATCGCACATGCGCGGGGGATCCCTCGCCGTCTTCGCGGCTCGGGATGACACATAATCCGCCCATGCGCAAGACGTCGATCGCACTCCTTCTCACGCTCGCCACCGTCTCCGCGTCCGCACAAATGCTCGGCTTCAGCGCCGACTCCGCCGCGAAGGAGCGCGCGCTCGAATCGCAGTTCGACTCGAAGCTCAATCGCGACAACCTGCGCGACTGGTCGAAGCGGCTCAGCGCGCGGCCGCATCACATCGGCGCGCCGTACGACGCCGACAACGCGCAGTTCCTCGCGTCGCTGTATCGCTCGTGGGGTTACGACACGCAGATCGAGACGTTCTACGTCCTCTTCCCGACGCCGAAGACACGCGTCGTCGAGTTGATCGCGCCGAACAAATACACGCTCAAGCTCGAAGAGCCGCCGCTCGCGGAAGACTCGACGTCGAATCAGAAGAGCGAACAGCTTCCGACGTACAACGCGTACTCGATCGACGGCGACGTCACCGGCGATCTCGTCTACGTCAACTACGGCATTCCCGCCGACTACGACGAGCTCGCGCGCCGCGGCGTCGACGTGAAGGGCAAGATCGTCATCGCGCGCTACGGCGGATCGTGGCGCGGCATCAAGCCGAAGGTCGCCGCCGAGCACGGCGCGATCGGCTGCATCATCTACTCCGATCCGCACGACGACGGTTACTACGAAGGCGACGTCTATCCGAAAGGCGCGTATCGCAATGAGTGGGGCGCGCAACGCGGTTCGGTGATGGACATGCCGACCTATCCTGGCGATCCGCTCACGCCGGGCATCGGCGCGACGAAAGACGCGAAGCGCCTCGATCGCAAGGACGCGCCGACGCTCACGAAGATCCCGGTTCTGCCGATCTCCTACGGCGACGCGCAGCCGCTTCTCCGCGCGCTCGCCGGCACCGTCGCGCCGCCGTCGTGGCGCGGCTCGCTGCCGATCACGTATCACATCGGTCCCGGCCCCGCGCGCGTTCACATGAATCTGCAATTCGATTGGAAGACCGTCGCGATCAACGACGTGATCGCGCGCATGAACGGAACCGATCGCGCCGACGAATGGATCGTGCGCGGCAATCATCACGACGCCTGGGTCAACGGCGCGGACGATCCGATCAGCGGACAGGTGGCGACGCTCGAGTCGGCGCGCGCGATGGGCGAGCTGGCGAAGTCCGGATGGAAGCCGCGCCGCACCATCATCTTCTGCGCCTGGGACGGCGAGGAAGAAGGACTCCTGGGCTCCACCGAATGGGTCGAGACGCACATCGACGAGCTGCGCCAGCACGCCGTCGTCTACATCAACTCCGACACGAACGGGCGCGGCTTCCTCGACGCCGCGGGATCACACACGCTGGAGAAGTTCACGACGCAGGTGGCGCGCGACGTCGAAGATCCGGAGCGTCACGTGTCCGTTCTCGAGCGCCTTCGCGCGCGCAATCTCGTCGACGCGACGAACGCCGATCAGCGCAAGGAGCTTCGCGATCGCGAGCTCATTCGTCTCGCCGCCCTCGGATCGGGATCGGACTACACGCCGTTTCTGCAGCACGCCGGCATCGCGTCGATGAACGTCGGATTCGGCGGCGAGGGCGAAGGCGGCTCGTATCACTCGATCTACGATTCGTTCGATCACTTCACGCGCTTCATCGATCCCGGCTTCGTCTACGGCGAAACGGAGGCGAAGACGACGGGACGGATGGTGCTGCGTCTCGCGAACGCGGACGTGCTGCCGTTCGAGGTGACGACGCTCGCGAAGACGGTCGAACGCTACACCGACGATCTCGTGAAGGTCGCCGACACGATGCGCGGCGACATCGAGGAGCGCAACAAACAGATTCGCGAGAACGCGATGGTGCTCGCCGCCGATCCGACGCAGCCGCTCGTCGCGCCGACGGCCGAAGAGCCGGTGCCGTTCGTGGAGTTCGCGCCGCTGCGCAATGCGGTCGCGCGATTGCAGCGAAGCGCCGCCGCGCTCGATCACGCGATCGCGTCGGCGCCGGCGGCGAAGCAAGCGGACATCGATCAGGCGCTCATGCATCTGGAGTCGAACCTCACGCGTTCCGAAGGTCTCCCGCACCGCGCATGGTTTACGCATCACGTTTACGCACCCGGCCTGTACACCGGGTACGGCGTGAAAACGCTTCCCGCCGTGCGCGAAGCGATCGAACAGAAGAAATGGAGCGAAGCGAACGATCAGATCGTGATCCTCGCTCGCGTGCTCGACAACTACACCGCTGCACTGGACCGAGCGGCGGCAAACGCGAGGTAAAGCCATGCGCAAGGTCATCGTCGCCGCAGTCGTAGTCGCATTCGCGCTTCCGGCTGTGGCAACGATGAAGGGAACCGTCGTCGGTATCGACGGCGCTCCGATCGCGAACGCGAAGGTGGTGGCAAGCGATCCGCCGCTGCCGGGAAATGAAGTTCGCAGACGCGCAGCGATCGCCGAAGCGCAGACCGATGCGAAGGGTGCATTCGCGCTCGACGTGCCGGGAAAAGGCGTCGTCGATCTCTCGGTGACCAGGGATGGCTACGCGCCCGCCGACTTGATTACGGCGATCGACGACGCTCCGGGCGCGATCGTTCTCGCGAAGGCGCCGGCAATCGTGATTCACGTCAACTCGATCGATGGATCGCCGATCGCGGATGCCGATGTGATCGCGTATGGCGGATCCGGCGGTGTTCTCGCCATGAAGACCGACGCCGCGGGCACGTGCCGCATGCCGGATCCCTCGGTGTGGGCGGTGAACTTCGTCATCCGGAAGGCAGGATTCGAACCGTTTTCGTATTCGCCGAGCGATTGGAAATCCGAGACGTTCAAGCTCAAGCCGTCGACCAGCAGCGTGAAGGGTCGCGTCGTCGGTGAGCACGACGAAGCTGTAGCGGGGGCGCAGGTCGAGCTCGACGGAATGACCGCGACCACTTCGGCCGACGGTTCGTTCGCAATCGAGGGTGCGACGACGTTCTGGAACGTCATTCGCGCGCGCAGCGGCGATCAGATCGGCGTCGCGAATCGCGGGGCGCAGCCGCTCGTGATTCACCTCAGCCCGTTGATGCATCTTCGCGGCGTCGTGCGCGACGCGCAGACGATCCCGCTGCGCGGCATCGTCTTGAGTGCGGGGTGGACGCTCGGCGTAACGGATGCGAACGGCGCGTTTGATCTGGAAGTGCCGCGGGCGCGCTACGACGTTGCCCTTTCGAAGTCGCCCTCCGTGTACGCGAGGGCGTCGCAGTCATACGACCCAATGAATAAAGAGGACGCGCCCCGCGAGATCGTCGCGACGAAGCTCGTCGCCGTCGACGGGAAGGTCGTCCGCGACGACGGTGCTCCCGTGCCGCTCGCGCAAATCATGACGACGGGGATGTTCAACAGCAACACGGGAATCTGGTCTTCGCCCGCCGGCGCGTTCCGCGTCTACGTCGATCCAAAGAACACGACTGCGTTGTCCGTATCGAAGCGCGGACTTCCCGGCGCGTCGACGTCGATCGCGAAACTGCCGGTGAAAATCGTCGTCGGAACGCCCGTGACGCTGACCGGTACGGTCCGAGATCGCGCGGGCAAACCGATCGCGGACGTCACCATCTCCGCAGGCGGCGCGTCGTCGAGGACGAAGGCCGATGGCACGTGGAGCGTGATGGTCTCGCGCGGTCCGATGAAGATCATCGTCTACGGCAACAACCCGTATGGAAGGGCCGAACGCGAGATCAACGTGGCGGCGTCGATGCCGCCGATCGACTTCGTGCTGACGAAGCTGGGCACGATCGAAGGTCACGTCGTCGATGCGGAAGGAAAACCGAAGGCAGGTGTGCACGTCGCTATCGGCGATCAAAAAACATTCACGGATGCAGAGGGTGAGTTCACCTTCTATCCGGTTGAAGAAGGCGAGACGCCCATCCGCTTCGGTCCCTATCTGTCGCAGGAGCAGAAGGCGACCGCGCCCGATTCGAACGTCAAGCTCACGCTCACGCGCGAACGAAAGCTGCGCGGTAAGGTGATCGATCACGCGACGCACGCGCCCATCACGAAGTTCAAGCTCGAATACGGCGATCACACCAAGCTCGTCGAATCAGCGGCAGGCGCGTTCGACATCGACATCGATCGGAATGCGCCGCTCTCGGTCTCGGCGCCCGGCTACAGCGCGCGAAGGAATAGGCTCATCCAGGAGGGCGACGAAGATGATTTCGTCATTCTCCTCACAAAAGGAAGGTTGATGCGTGGCCGCGTCGTCGATGAACACGGCAAGCCGGTCGCCGGCGTCATGGTGACGACCGACGACGAATATCCGCCCGAACGTCCCATCGAGACGAATGCGGAGGGCCGCTACGAGATCCTCGCGACCGGACCGCACGTCGGTTTCGCGAAGCGTGGGTTCGTGAGCATCACCTATCAGCCGGACGGCATCGATGATCCGCACACGCTCGACGTCACGCTGAAGCACGGCATCACCGTGACCGGCACGGTCGTCGACAAGTCGGGCTCCGTCGTCGCGGGAGCGGATGTCACCGCGTCGTCGGCCGCTACGTTTGGCGGACCGTGGAACGCGCTCACTGACGACGCCGGAAACTTCCGCATCGAAGATCTCGCGCCCGCGCGTTACGACTTCCGCGCGGCACAGAGCGAACAGTCCGAGCGCGGCACCGTTCGCGACGTCGAGATCGAGAAGACGCCGCACGTGAAGATCGTGGTGGAGAAAGCGGAGACCGCAACCATCGTCGGTCACGTCAACGCCGGCAGCATGGGCGACGCGCCGATCTGGGTGAACGTCATCGCGTCGCCGGAAGACAGCCAGCACGTGCAGGCCGACTCGGGCGGAAACTTCCGGATCACGAACGCGCCCGCGGGCATGGTCGAAGTCGAGGCGCTTTCGATCAAGGGGGAACGCACGGCGACATCGCGCCGCGTGGCGGTCGAAGCGAAGCCGGGCGCTGAGGTGCGTGTCGATCTCTCGCTCGTTCAGGAGGCGCATGTGCACGGCGTCGTCCATTGGAACAAGGTCGAGATACCCGGAATGATCGTCACCTTCGACGGTGCGTTCGCCGTTACGAAAAACGATGGCAGCTACGAGCTGACTGTTCAGCCGGGCGAATACGACGTGACGATCGCCATCCGCGAGGATCAGCAACTCCCGTTCTCGCAGCACGTCACCGTGAGCGGCGACGCCGAGATGAACTTCCAGGTCGACACCGTCCACTTGCCGGTGAAAGTCATCGACGCTGATACGAAGAAGCCGCTGTCGCACGCCGGCGTCGCGATTCTCGCGCGTGACACGAAGCATGCGGAGTTGATGGGAGGAACGTCCGACAACGGAGAAATCGACATGCCCGCCGCGCCCGGACGTCCGATCACCGTTCACGCATGGATGCCGGATTATGCGAACGTCTTCGAAGACGTGACGCCGGACGCGAAACCGTCGATGCTCACGCTCGAACTGAAGCGCAGCGCGGGCACCGTCGTTCGCGTCGTCGACGCGCGCGACGGATCGACGATCTTCGGCTCCATCGTCGTTCGCGACATGAGTGGCCGCTACGCCGCGACCGCGAACAAATTCAAAGCGGACGAAGGAACCGTGACGATTGCACTGCTGCCAGGGAAATATCAGTTCTCCGCATCGGCTGAGAATTACGGCTCTGCGACGATCGTTGCCGAGGTGCCGGCTCCCAGCGAGGTTCGAATCCCGCTTCCGCGCGGCGGACGTCTCCTGCTGCGGTCGTCGATCGAGTTGAAAGGGACCGCGCGACTCTTTCTGCCGAACGGTCAGCCGTACGTGCGCTGCTGGTGCAACGGGATCTCCGACATTGCGATCACCGGACGTGCGACGCTCGTCGATCTCGTTGCGCCCGGGGCGTACACGCTCGAAGTCACTCCCGCGAACGGCAAGCCGCGCCGCTTCCCCGTCACCGTGATCGAAGGCCAGACCGTCAGCGTTTCGCTGGATTAGCGGGAAGCATGTACACGACCTCGCCTTTGCGCGACATGCCGAGGTCTTCGCGGGCGATGCGCTCGACGGCGTAGGTCGACTTCTTCACGCTGTCGATCTCCGCGCGGAGGCGAGCGTTGTCGGTTTGCAGGTGGTCGATGTCGCGATGCAGATCGCTGACGCGCGTGCGCGCGTGCTGCAGTTCGGCGATGCCGCGGTCGCTGAAGAAGAACGACACGAGGAACACGATCGTCAGGACAGCGGAGAGGAGGACGACGACACGCAGCGTCACCTGCGTGGCGCGTCGCGAGTCGTGCGTCGAGACGGCAGGCATTCTCGACGACGAGTGTAAGGCAACTAGGAGACTTTTGCCTGCGGCGGCTGGGCGAAGTGATTGAACGTTCCGACCGTCAGCCAGAACACGATCACTGCCGGCCACACGATGCCGAGGATGAACTTCATTTCCTCGTTCCACTCCTGGTACGTCGACGGGAACGACCAGCGGCGGATCGATTCCGCGAGCCGAATCGCCGCGCCGCCGACTGCGACGTACGCGATCGCGGGCAGGAGCGCCATGACCAGGGAGAACGGCAGGGCGTCGGTCGCCGTCACGATCACGACGGTCGAGGCGCAATAGATACTCACCGCCGCAGCGAAGAGAAGCATCTTGGCCGGTGTCACCGACAGGCGTGATGGTTTTTTCATAGGGATGGCAATTATACGGCGCAAACTTGGGATCGCAAGTATTGCGTCGCACGCAAACTACGGCCTCGGCCGTGACGCCCGCTCTATAATTCGTCCGTGAAGCGAGACGCTGCCTCCAACCCGCTCACCGAGCGATACGCGTCGCGCGAGATGTCGTATCTCTTCTCGGCCGATTTCAAGTTCCGCACGTGGCGGCGGCTCTGGATCGCGCTCGCCGAAGCGGAGAAAGAGCTCGGACTTCCCATCACCGACGCGCAGATCGCCGAATTGCGCGCACACGCGAACGACATCAACTACGACGACGCCGAGAAACGCGAGCGCGAGATCCGTCACGACGTGATGTCGCACATCTACGCGTACGGCCTCCAAGCTTCCTCCGCGAAAGGCATCATCCACCTCGGCGCGACGTCGGCGTTCGTCACCGACAACACCGACATCCTCCAGATGCACGAAGCGCTGCTCATCGTGCGGCGCCGCATCCTCAATCTGATGGCGAAGCTCCGCGACTTCGCGTGGCAGTGGCGCGCGACGCCCCAACTCGCGTTCACGCATTTTCAGCCGGCCCAATTCACGACGGTCGGCAAGCGCGCGACGCTCTGGCTGCACGATCTCCTCCTCGATCATCGCGAAGTCGCCTTCCGGATCTCCCAGCTTGCCCTCCTCGGCGTCAAGGGCGCGACCGGCACGCAGGCGTCGTTTCTGAATCTGTTCGAAGGCGACGAATCGAAAGTGAACCGGCTCGAGCAGCTCGTCGCCGAGAAGGTCGGATTCGCGCGAACGTTTCCGGTGTCGGGACAAACGTATTCGCGCAAAGTCGATGCGCAGGTCGTCGGCGTGTTGTCGGGCTTCGCGCAGTCGGCGTCGAAGTTCGGATACGACTTGCGCCTGCTGCAACATCTGCGCGAGATCGAGGAGCCGTTCGAAGAGGAGCAAGTCGGCTCTTCTGCGATGGCGTACAAACGCAATCCGATGCGCGCGGAGCGCATCGACGCGCTGGCGCGTCATCTCATCATCAACGCACTCAACCCCGGAATGACCGCGGCGACGCAATGGTTCGAGCGCACACTCGACGACTCGGCCAACCGCAGGATCGCGATTCCTGAAGCGTTCCTCGCGGCGGATGCGATAGCGCTGATTTACGACAACATCATGGCCGGCATCGTCGTGCACGAAGACGTGATCGCCGCGAACGTGCGGCGCGAACTGCCGTTCATGATGACCGAGAACCTGATGATGGAAGGCGTGCAGCGCGGCGGCGATCGCCAGGTGCTGCACGAGCGCGTGCGCATTCACTCGATGGCCGCGCGCGAAACGAATGATCTGTTCGACCGCATCGCCGGCGACGAGCTGTTCGGCATCGATCGCGAGACGATCGAGAGAATGGCGCGCCCGGACGATTACACCGGACTCGCGAAGCAGCAGACGGAGCGATTCCTGATCGAGGACGTCGATCCGATCATCGCCGGTCAACGCGTCGATGTGACCGAGGACCTGCGGGTATGAACGAGCAAGTGCGCAGTGAGCAGTGCGCAGTGCGCAGTTCTTCGTCACCCTGCGCACAGCGCACTGCGCTCTGCGCACTCATCTTCTTTCTCATCTACGGCTGCGCGGTCACGCAACCGACGCCGGTCGTGAAGCCCGCGGAGACTTTGCACGGGGTCGCGAGCTGGTACGGACAGGAATTCGCGGGACGCACGACGGCGAACGGCGAGATCTTCGATCCGCTGCTCTTCACCGCGGCGCATCGCACGTTGCCGTTCGGCACCGTCGTCGACGTGACGAACGCGAAGACGGGACAGCTCGTGCGCGTGCGCGTGAACGATCGCGGACCGTTCGTCGGAAATCGAATGATCGATTTGTCGTACGCCGCCGCGCAGCAGATTGGATTGATCGATCCGGGCAGCGGCGAAGTCGATGTGCGCATCGTGTCAGTCGGACGCGGCGATCGCGAGCCGCCCGCGGCATACACGGTGACGGTGCCGCAGCCCGCGGAAGTGAAGATCAGCGCGAGCGAAGTGCCGAAGGTCGACTTTCCGCTGCCGCCGCAAGTGACTGAAGTGCCGGTCGTTGCGAATGTGCAGGTGATCGAGAAACACGGCGACGATCTGTACACGCGCAAGACTGTCGGACCGGATGGAAAAACGATTGCGACGGTGCCGGTCGCGCCTCCACCTCCGTCCCCGTCCAGTGGAGGACAGGCGCCCGCGCCTGTCCGGACAGGCGTGGCGCCTGTCCTCCACTCCTGGACCGTGCAAGTCGGCGCATTCGCCGTCGAAGCGAACGCGATGTCACTGCAATCGAAGCTCTCCGCGATCGGGCAGCGCTCGCACATCGATCACGACGACCTCTATCGCGTCCGCCTCGGCCCCTTCGCGACGCGAGACGACGCGATTCGCGCGCGCGCGACGCTCGAGGCGAGCGGAATCAGCGCGATCGTTCTCGCGCCGTGAGCTAGAGCAGTTCCGACGACGCGAAGAAGTACGCGATCTCGATGGCCGCGTTTTCGTCGGAGTCCGATCCGTGAATCGCGTTCTGTTCGATCGACTCGCCGAAGTCCTTGCGAATCGTTCCGGCATCCGCTTTCGCAGGATCGGTCGCGCCCATGACCTTGCGCAGATGCGCGACGGCGTTCTCGCGCTCGAGCGCGGCGACGTACACGGGACCCGACGTCATGTAGTCGACGAGTCCGCGGAAGAACGGCCGCTGCGAGTGCACGGCGTAGAAGCCCTCCGCCTGTTTCTGCGAGAGCGCGACTTTTTTCAGACCGAGGACTTTGAAGCCCTCGGCTTCGAGACGGCTGATGATGTTTCCGAAGTTGCCCTTGCGGACAGAGTCCGGTTTCACGATGGTAAAGGTTCGGTTCGACATAGCGGGCGCGGATTATACAGGTGCCGTCAAGCGCCAAAGTGCGAGCGCCGGCCCGCGACCTCGAGCATCGGCACGGGCGCGATGCGGCGCGCCGCTTCGTTGTAGTCGACCGGCAGATAGAGCGTGAAGCACGACCCGCGTCCCGGCGACGACTTCACCTCGATCGTGCCGTGATGCAGCTCGACGAAGTTGCGCGTGAGCGAGAGGCCGAGTCCCGTTCCGCCTTTGCGCGAGCGGCGTCCGTCTTCGGTCTGGTAGAACTCGTCGAAGATCCGCTGCAGCTCGTCGTGGGGAATGCCGATGCCTTCGTCGGTGACGTCGATGCGCACCGCTTCGACGCCGATCGGCGATCCGGCCTTCGCCACTGAGTGCACCGCGACGCCGACCGGTCCGCCGCGTGGCGAGAACTTCACCGCGTTCGACAGAAGATTGAAGAGGATCTGCTTGAGCCGTCCTTCATCGAGAAAGACCTTCGGCACGTCGTCGTCGACGATCGTAAAGATGTTGACCTTCGCCTCCGACGCGAATCCGCGCATCACGCGTTCGACCGCGGCGACGGTCTCGTGCAGATCGAACAGCTCGACGCGCAGTTCCATCTTCCCCGCCTCGATCTTCGACAGGTCGAGGATGTCGTTGATCAGCTCGAGCAGGTGATTGCCGGCGGCGTGAATGTTCTCGAGGAACTTGTGCAGCCGCGCCGGAATCACGCTGCGCGTGCTCTCGAGCAGCACGCTCGAGAATCCGATGATCGAGTTGAGCGGCGTGCGCAGCTCGTGCGACATATTCGCGAGGAACTGATTCTTCGAACGATCCGCCGCCATCAAACGAAGGTTCGCTTCGCGCAGCTCGTTCGTCCGCTCCATCACGCGCTGTTCGAGCGCGTACGTGAGTCCTTCGAGATCTTTGTAGAGGAGCGCGTTCTCGATCGCGACCGCGGCCTGGTTCGCGATGGCGGTGAGAAGGATGACGTCGTCCTGCTTGAACGCGTGCTTCTTGTAGCTCTCGACGGAGATGACGCCGATGACGCGGTCGCGCGCGATCATCGGAACGCCGAGCCACGACTCCGTCGGCTTCGAGTCGGCGATCGACTTCACGCCCATGCGCGTTTCGTCGGCGACGCTGCCGACGACGAGCGGCTGGTGATGCTTCACGACCCACGAGTTGAGTCCCGCGCCGACGGGGATGCGGTCTTTCGGAAGGATCACGCCGTCACGCACGTCGAGCTCGAACGACAGCTCGTTCGTCGCTTCGTCGAGCAGCGCGATGGCGAAGAGCGAGCAGTCGATGACGCGCTTGCACTCGGTGTAAATCGCCATCAAGAGCTGATCGGTCGTGTAGCGCAACGAGATCGTCTTGCCGATGTTCGTCAGTGATGCAAGCCGGCCGAGCTGCTCGCGGCTCTTCATGCGCGTGACCGCGAGATTGCGCGCGACGAGATTCGCGACGACGCCGGTGAATGCGAGCGCGAGCACGGCCCACCAGCCGAGCGTTGCGTACGAAAGCGAGGTCACGACGACGCAGGGAACGGTGAGCAGGTAGATCGAGGAGTCGAGGATGTCGAGCTTGAGGATGCGCGAGTAGGAGTAGCCGTACGCGCGCTGCGGGCGGAACATGATCATGTTGTTCGTCACGATCATGACCATGCAGGCGAGCGCAACGCGTAGCGCGATCGACAGCGATGCGTGAAGCACCGGCGTCTCGCCGCCGACGCTCTTGAAGACCCACGACGCGACGATCACGGGAATGCCGTAGGTGCCGAAGAGCCCGAACGTCTTCACGTATTCGAGCTTCGGATCCTGCATGCTGATCTTCACCCAGCCGATCTGCCGCATGCCGAGGAGTCGCGTGGTGATGGCGATGAGGACGACGAGCCACGACGTCAGCACCGCGCCGAGAAGCGGCAGCATCGCCATGTACGCCATCATTGCGAGAGAGACGTAGATGACGTCGGTGAGCTCGAACTTCAGCAGGCCGAGAGCGATGCCGAAGACGGCGAAAATCGTGATGAGGATCGCGGCGTGGGGACCGAGCTTGTTGAGAATCGCGAGCGTTTGCGCGTGTTCTTTAGCCGTCAGCCAGAGCATCACCGCGAGGCCGGCGAGCCCCTGCGAGACAAAAACGAACGCAACGCGGCGTCTCGCCACCGCTTCAGGAGTCGTCGGTGAGGCCATGGGATTAACCGGTTACAGGGTAGCACCACCCTCGAACGGGGACACGATGAGGGCGTCCGAGGCGTCGCGGCAGATGATCGCGCGCGTGATCTCGCCCGGCTCGGTGAGCTCGACGCCGTGCGCGACGATGCACTCGTTCAACACCACGCCGCGGGCGATGTAGCAGTCGTCCCAGACGACGCTGTTGTTCAGCGTTCCTTCGATGACGCTTCGCGCGCCGACGGTCGTTCCGCCGGACGCTTCGAGATAGCGCTGCGGCGTTCCGATGTCGAACCATGGTCCGTCGTCGACGACGCCGGCGAGCGCGACGTGTTTGTAGACGCTGTCGACGATCGAGAACGCGTCTTCGTCCGGCATGAAGTCGAAGATCTCCGGTCCGATCGCGTGCGCGCCGGAGAACATCAAATCGCCCGATCCGAAGGTGACGCGGCCATGCTCGAGATTCACCGGCGTGAATTGGTCGTGCGCCGGCGGATGACGAAGGGCAAGCGTCGCCACGGCGTCGCCGCGCGCGCGCCGCATCTCCTCGAATGGCGGCGACTGAATCGTGTCGCCATTCACGAGAAAGAACGTGTCCGTCAGCAAGTGCCGCACGCGCTTCAGCGCACCGCCGGTGCCGAGGATTTTCTCTTCGCGCGAGAAGTGAAAGGTGCAGTCGAAGTTGTCGGTGAGGTAGCGCTCGATGAGATCGGGAAGGTGATGGAGGTTGACGATGATCTCGTCGACGCCCGCGCGCAGATAGTTCTCGACCGCGTAAGCGATGAGCGGCTTATTGCGAACAGGAACGAGCGGTTTTGGGAGGGTGAGCGTGATGGGACGGAGGCGAGTACCAAACCCCGCCGCCAGAATCATGCCTCTCATGACGTGGATGGCAGAAGGCAGAAGGCAGAAGGCAGAAGGGCTAGCGGCTCACTTCTGCCTTCTGCCCTCTGCCTTCTGCATTGCCTCATAACTGTTCCGCCGCAAACACCATGTGCTCCGGCAAATCCGCGCGCGTCCTTCGCGCCTGCCGGTACAGATCCGCGTAGGACTGGCGTAGCGCCTGATCCATGTTCATGCCGAGGTCGGCGGCGACGCTGCGGATGGTGTCGACGGAGCCTTCGATCTCGAAGTAGTCGCCGATCGGCGTGCGATCGAGCACCACTTCTACGTCGCGCACGCGCCACACCTCGCGGAACTTCTGATAGCGGAACACCGGCTTGAAGCCGAGGGAGTCGAAGAGCTGAATGGCGAGCTCGAAGCTCTCGACGCCGGTCTGCACTTCTTCGCGCGACTTCACGCCGCCTTCGATCGCCATCGGACCCTTGAACGTCGCCAGCGCGTATTTGCCGAACTTGCGGACGCGCAGCAGCGCGCCGCGTGTGCGCAGCTCGCCGCGGCGATCGAGCACGATGTTGTCTTCGAACGTTTCGGGGTAGAGGCGTTGTCCGCCGAGCTCGTGAAGTTTGCGCGTCAGTTCAGCGCGATCGCGCAGCGGGAACTTCACTTCGATTTCAGTGGACATGGTCGAAGCTTGTCATTCCGAGCCGCGAAGACGGCGCGGAATCCCCTGGAGAAGACGATCGAGCGTGGCACATGCGGAGGGGATCCCTCGCAGTCTTCGCTGCTCGGGATGACACGCGCCTCATTTGCGCAGCACTTCCACGCCCGGCAGCGTCGCGCCGGAGATGAACTCGAGCGACGCGCCGCCTCCGGTCGAGATGTGGCTGATCTTGTTCGCGAAGCCGGACGCCTTCACCGCTTCGACCGACTCGCCGCCGCCGACGACGGTGATTGCACTCGATTCCGCGACCGCGCGCGCCATCGCCATCGTCCCTTTCGCGAACGCTTCTTTCTCGAACACGCCCATCGGTCCGTTCCAGAACACCATGCGCGCGGTGCGCAACACTCCGGTGTACAGCTCGATCGTGCGCGGGCCGATGTCGAACGCTTTTTGGTTCGCGGTCAGTCCGTTGGCGACGTCGATCGTTTCGACGTTCGTCGGATTCTCGAGATCGTCCGCGACGACGAGATCGACCGGCAGCGTCACCTTCGTGATGCGATTGGCGACTTCGATCGACTCGTTGTCGACGAGCGATCCGCCCATCGCGGTGCCGCGCGCGGCGAGAAACGTGTTGGCCATGCCGCCGCCGATGAGCACTGTGTCGGCGAGCTTCACGAGCGCTTCGAGGGGTTCGATTTTTCCGGCGATCTTCGCGCCGCCGAGGAGTGCGACGAACGGACGATCAGAGGCTTGCGTCACCTTCTGCAGGAACTCGATCTCTTTCGCGAGCAGCAATCCGCCCGCGGTGTTGTCGCGATCGAAGAGGCGCGGCAGGGCGTCGATCGAGCCGTGCGCACGGTGGCACGCGCCGAAGGCATCGTTGACGTAGTAGTCGGCGAGCTTGCGCAGCTCGAGTGCGAATCCGTGATCGTTCGCTTCCTCGCCCGGATGAAAACGAAGGTTCTCGACGAGGAGTACGTCGCCGGCGCGAAGCGCGTCCGCTTTTTCCTGCGGCTCCGTTCCGACGCAGTCATTCGCCCACTGCACGTTCGCGCCGAGGAGCTCGGCGAGCTTCTCGCGGATCGGAGCGAGCGAGTACTTTTCCTTGCGCTGCCCTTTCGGGCGGCCGAGGTGGGAGGCGATGACGATGCGCGCACCGGCGTCGCGGAGGATGCGCAATGTTGGAAGCGTCTCTTCGATGCGCGTCGCGTCGGTGATGCGCGTGCCGTCGAGCGGCACGTTGTAATCGACGCGATAAAACACGCGCGCGTCGCGCGGCAGACGCAGATCGTCGAGCGTGCGAATCTTGATCATGCGTGCTGCAACGACTCTTTCTTCACGCGCGCCACGTACGCAATCAAATCGAGAATCCGATTCGAGTATCCCCACTCGTTGTCGTACCACGCCAGAATCTTGTGCATGTGCGGGTCGACGCTGCGCGTGAACGTCGTGTCGACGATCGACGAGTGCGCGTCGTGGTTGAAGTCGATCGAGACGAGCTGCTCGTCGGAGTAGGTGAGGATCCCTTTCAGCTCGCCGTTCGACGCATCGCGGATGACTTGATTGATCTCGTCGGCGCTCGTCGCCTTCTCGGTGTGAAACGTGAGATCGACGAGCGATACGTTCGGCGTCGGGACGCGCACGGAGATGCCGTCGAACTTTCCTTTCAGCTCCGGCAGCACGAGACCGACCGCTTTCGCGGCGCCGGTCGTCGTCGGGATCATCGACAGCGCGGCGGCGCGGCCGCGGCGCAGATCCTTGTGCGGCAGATCGAGAATCTCCTGATCGTTCGTGTACGAGTGCACCGTCGTCATGATGCCGGTGGCGATGCGGAACTTCTCGTGCAGCACTTTCGCGACCGGCGCGAGGCAGTTCGTCGTGCACGACGCGTTGGAGATGATTTTGTGCGCGGCGATGTCGAGCGCTTTCTCGTTCACGCCCATGCAGATGGTGACGTCCGCATCTTTCGACGGCGCGGAGATGATCACGTGCTCGACCGTGTTGCGCAGATGCCGCGACGCTTTGTCTTTCGACGTGAAACGGCCCGACGATTCGACGACGATCTCCGCGCCGTAATCGCTCCACGCGATCTCCGCGGGATCGGGACTGGAGAAGACGCGCAGCTCCTTGCCGTCGATGGTGATGCCGTTCGCCGTGTGCCCGACCTGGTTCGGGATCGTGCCGTGCACGGAGTCGTACTTGAAGAGATAGGCGAGCGTCGCCGCGTCCGTGAGATCGTTGACGGCGACGAACTCGATGTCGTTCGAATGCCGCTCCAGGGCGGCGCGCGCGACGTTGCGTCCGATACGGCCGAAGCCGTTGATTCCAACCTTGACCATGCCCGTTAGTATATCGACCGCGATGAGCGTCGAACCGATCCGCTGGCGTGGGGACAAACTGCAACTTCTCGACCAGCGGCGGCTGCCGCGCGAAGTCGTTTGGGTCGATTGCGAGACGGCGTCGGAAGTGGCGGCGGCGATCCGCGACATGGTCGTGCGCGGCGCGCCCGCGATCGGCGTCGCCGCGGCGTTCGGAATGGCGATGGCCGACGATCTCGAATCCGCCGCGCGCGAGCTCAAGAACGCGCGGCCGACCGCCGTGAACCTCGCCTGGGCCGTCGATCGCATGCTGCATGCGAAAGGCGATCTCGTTGAAGAAGCGCAGCGGATGTTCGACGAAGACGTCGCCGCGAATCGCCGTATCGGCCGCTTCGGCGCCGCGCTCCTCGGCGAATCTTCAACAGTCCTCACGCACTGCAACGCCGGCGCGCTCGCGACCGCCGGCTACGGTACGGCCCTCGGTGTGATCCGCGCCGCGGTCGAAGCGGGAAAGCGCATCGCCGTCTTCGCCGACGAGACGAGACCTTATCTTCAGGGCGCGCGTCTCACCGCATGGGAGCTGCAGCAGGACAACATCGATGTCACGCTGATCACCGACAGCATGGCCGGACATTTTTTTCAGCAAGGCTCGTTCGACGCCGTGATCGTCGGCGCCGATCGCATCGCCGCGAACGGCGACACCGCGAACAAGATCGGCACGTACACCGTCGCGGTGCTCGCGAATGCGCACGGCGTTCCGTTCTATGTCGCGGCGCCGTGGTCGACCGTCGATCTCTCGACGCCGAACGGCGACGCGATCCCGATCGAAGAGCGCAGCGCGAGTGAAGTGACGTCGATCGGCAATGTGTCGATCGCACCCGACAACATCACCGTGCGGCATCCGGCGTTCGACGTCACGCCGTCGCGGCTCATCACCGCGATCATCACCGATCGCGGCGTCGTTCGCGCGCCGTTCGAGGAGGGGCTACGAGAGCTCTCGCGCGTCTGATCGTCGCGATCTGGTTCGGCAGCGCGGCGTTCCTGCTGTTCATCGGCGCTCCCGCCGCGTTCCGCGCCAGCGACTCGGTGACGAATGCAGCGAACGTCGTCGGCGCGATGCTCGGCGCGTGGCACTACCTCGCGCTTCTCGCACCGATCGCGCTGCTGGTGATCGAGTGGCGCCGCGCGCGAAGCGGCGTGATCGTGCTCGTCTTCGCCGGCGTTCTCTTCGCGGCGGTGGAAGTGGCGATCGACCTGCAAATCCGCGCGATCCGCAACAACTCGCTCGTTCCGATCAGCTCACTCACGCGACAGAGTCCGCTGCGGCGAAAGTTCGGCATGCTGCACGGAGTGTCGTCGCTGCTGCTCATCGCGCAGGTGATCGTGGGGGCGGCGGCGACGGTGGCCATTGAACGGGATAGCACTCCTTCCTGATTGCTTTAACTCACGTATAGAAATTAATACTTGCGTAAAGCAGTAATGCGACCTACGTTGTATATGGGTCAACAAATCCAATTTAGGGTCGTCGAAGCACACGCGCATTGACGCTGCCCGTGTACCGAGAAGGAGGCACGATGAACTCCCCGTGTCGCTCTCTGTTCGCCGCACTTATGATTCTCATCTTCGTCGCTCCCGCTGTCGTGGCACAGTGTCCCTATGATCCGATTCCCAGGATCAACCCATACCCTCCTCAGGACGTCTGCCTTCCCGACGACAAAGTTGCCGGGATCAAGTACTTCGACTACTTCTCGTGGCAGAGCTTCGTCGCACTGGTATGGCCTACGTCGCCGAGGGTCGAGCGCGGCGTGCCTCTTACGGACACCACGATTTGGGACGAGAGGTTCGGCGTTTACACAGACACTCAAGTCCCGGTTTTTCAATCGTACAAGACGGACTGGGAGACGTTTCAGGATAAGGGCGCTGAACCCTCACCGTGGAACGACTATGAGTCGGAATACGCCCCATGCCGCGGAAAAACCGCCGAGCCCATTCCGCGGGGCTCGTTGCAACTGGCGGCGTTCTCGAAGTTCGGCAACGTGAGGCTGGCGACGCTCGGAGACTTTGCTGGCCCGTTGATTTCGCAGAACAAGCAGTACACACGGTTCCTCGCCGCATTCAATGAAGCCGCCTTCGACAACATCCGAAACGAGAAGTGGTATCTCCAGAGTGAGCTGACGGACGTCAAGTTCAAACCCCAGGGCATGCGTAACCCGATCACCGTCAAGTCGTCGTGGGTTGTCATGACGGACGGGATGGACGCCAGCCGGTTCTACACGACGTGGGCCTATGTCCTCGACACGGAGACGGACAAATGCACTCACGAAAAGGTTGGACTGGTTGGTCTGCACATCGTGACGAAGACTCCATCACGGCCGCAGTGGATTTGGTCGACGTTCGAACAGGTCGACAACGTTCCGCTCGACCCTGGCAACAACACTCCGCAACCGAGAGGGAAGATGCCGTACACGTACAACAACGGCAAAGCGAATGAGCTCATGCCGTCCGAGAACCCGATCGACACGCCTACAACCGTCCCGTGCGTTCCTCCGCCGAAGGGTGCTCCCTGCCCGTTCAACGTGACGCGCATAACACCCATCGCGCCGTCGACGAGGGAGACGAACAAGAAATATCAGGACAAGCTCGCGGGTGAGGGAAGCGGCGTCTGGCAATACTACGAGCTCGTCATGACGCAGTGGCCGACGCCTGGGAATTCGACAAAGAGTGGGCAGCCTGCGAACACGATTCCGGGCAACAAGACAGACCCCATGACCGCCTTCGCCAATACGACGATGGAGACGTTCGACCAGGCGCAGATCGACACCGGCTGCATGGCCTGCCACGACGCCGCAGGCACCAAGCTCGAGGGCACCGACTTCAATTGGGCTCTGCCGTTGAACGCCTTTCCCGCGCCGAAGCCAAAGGTCTCCGCGGCCTACCCGCACGGAAATCTCGCGGCTGAGCCGACATCTCCAGCGCTGAAGAAACTGATAGCGATCCTCGCGCAGGGTCAGAAAGAGATGGCCGCCTCGCCGAAGACCGCAAAGCCACCGGCCAAGAAGAAGACGCAACCAAAAGCGAAGAAGTAGTCGAAAAGAAGGAGAGTCACCATGGCCTCGATCCATTCGTTTGAGGAACTGCAGGACTATCTCACCGGCTGGCTCGCGGAGCACGGAAAGTCCGCGGACCGCTCGCGTCACAAAGCATTCTGGGACACGATGACGTATCAGGAGTTCATCACGAAGGATGTGCCGCGCTTTCCGGGGGTGAAGATCCTCATCAAAGGCGATGGATTGCCATCGCAGATCGTCCAGTCGCTACTAGGCGTCGGGCTGTTCGGTCCGGACGGCGAATATCCGCGGATGCCCCGAGGCGGTCCCTACATGAGTTATAGCGAGATTCAGCCCATCATCGACTGGATCAATAACGGGTGTCCGGAGTTCGCCACGCGTTCGGAAGAAGGCGGCGAATCGCCGAGTAGTTGATCGAACGACACGACACACCTTCCTAACCGAACTGCAACCTGGTTCCGTAGGAAAATCAGCGGCGCATGAAACGAGTGGCGTGGGTCGTGTTGTTCGCAGCTGTCGTTGCGCGCGCCGACGCGCCGCCTCCTCCCGCGCCGTTGGCGGTTCACCACAGCACCGCGCCGATCGTCGTCGACGGCGATCTCGCCGACGCCGGCTGGCGCGACGCCGCGAAGATCGATCGCTTCTACGAAACGAATCCCGCCGACAACACGCCGCCGAAAGTGAAGACCACCGCGTGGCTCACGTACGACGACAAGTACTTCTACATCGGCGTCCGCTGCGATGATCCCGACGCGTCGAAGATCCGCGCGCCGTTCGTCGAGCGCGACGCCGTCATCGGTACCGACGACAACATCGCCGTCCTCCTCGACACGCGCAACGACAAGAAGAGCGCCATCGAATTGCGCGTCAATCCGCGCGGCATCCAGGGCGACGCGATCTACAACGACGCGAACGGCAACGAAGACTTCTCGCCCGACTTCTTCTACGACACCGCCGCGAAGATCGACAGCGGCGGCTGGAGCGCGGAGTACCGCATCCCGTTCTCGTCGCTGCGCTATCCGAAAACGGATCCGCAGACGTGGAACATCATCGTGTGGCGCAACTATCCGCGCGAGTTCCGCTACGCCTTTCAAAGCGCGCCGCTGCCACGCGGATCGAATTGCTACGTGTGCCACACGCACGCGATCACTGGCCTCACGCATCTTCCGGAGTCCGGACATCTCGTCGCCGCGCCATACGTCACCGCGCAGCGCACCGACACTCCGAACGGATCGCCGGATTCGAAAAATGACATCGGCATCGACGTGAAATGGAATCCGACCGCGAGAGGCGCGATCGATCTGACGCTCAATCCCGATTTCTCGCAGATCGAGGCCGACGTTCCGCAGATCACGGTCAATCAGCGCTTCGCCGTCTTCTATCCGGAGAAGCGGCCGTTCTTTCTCGAAGGCTTCGATCTCTTCGACACGCCCGTTCAAGTCGCGTACACGCGCACGATCACTTCGCCGCGGTGGGGCATGCGCAGCACGGGGAAGATCGGCGGCAGCGCGTACACGTTGCTCGTCACCAGCGATCGCGGCGGCGGACTGACGATCATTCCGAGCGCGCTCGGCAACAACTTCGCGCCGCAGGATTTCCGTTCGCTCTCCACGATCGGACGCGTGCGTCACGACGTCGGCAACTCCGGCTCGTTCGTCGGTGCCGTGATCACCGACCGCGAAAATGACGGCGGCGGACACAATCGCGTCATCGGTCCCGATTTTCTCTGGCGCCGCAACGAGTTCGATGCAGTCACCGGCGAGCTTCTCTTCAGCGAAACGCGCACGCCGAATCGTCTCGACCTCTATCCGACATGGGACGGCGGCGCGCTGAAATCGCATGCGATCTCGCTGAGCGCGAATCGCAACAAGCCGAAGTACGACCTCTTCACAGACGTTCGCGATTTCGGCGACGACTTCCGCGCCGACCTCGGCTTCGTCCCGCAGGTCGGATATCGCGAGATCGACGGCGGCGGCGGACTGCACTTCTTCCCCGAGAAGGGCTACATCCGCAACATCCGTCCGAACATCTTCATCGACTACCAGGAAGATCAGCACGGCCGTGAGATCCAGCACTTCGTCTCGCCCGGACTGAATCTGTTCGGCGTCAAGAATCTGCAGGTCATCTCCTTCGCGCACCTCGGCGAACGCCAGCGCGTCGGCAGGGGGCTCCTCCCGCAAAACTATGCGCGCGTCATCGCGCAGATCGATCCGTCGAGACGCTTCACGCGCGTCGGGATCGACGTCACCGCCGGCGAGCGCATCGACTTCTCGAACGCGCGCGTCGGACACGGCGCGACAGTGACTCTCACCGCGACCGTTCGTCCGATCGACAAGATCACGCTCGACCTTCTCGAAAGCCGCGAGTGGTTGAACACGCACGGCGATCGCATCTACACCGCGACCGTCGAGCGCGTGCGCATGCTGTACAGCTTTTCGTCGCGCTCGATCGTGCGCGCCATCGCGCAGTACGTGGCGACCGAGCGCGATCCCGATCTGTACAACTTCACCGTGCCGCGGCACAGCGGCCAATTCCTCGGCTCACTGCTCTACAGCTACAAAGTGAATTGGCAGACGGTGTTGTTCGTCGGCTACGGCGACGATCGCATCGTGACGCCGACGAATGATCTGCAGCGCGCGGATCGCAGCGTGTTCTTCAAGGTGAGTTACGCGTATCAGAGGTAGTCACAGCGTCTTCACGATCCGCTTCGGCGCGATCGCACGATAACTCTCATCGATCCACGCTTTGATCAGATCCATCGTGACCTTCGTGTCTTTGCGCACCTTCACGGTCACCCAACCGTACTTTCCCATCCCGTAGCCCGTCGGCTCCGTGAACGGAAGGTCGACGGCGATGTCGCGCGACTGCGGCAGCTTCACCGAGAACGACACTTCGTCCTTGTCGCCGCCCATGAACACGAACGCCTTCTCACCGACTTTGAACGCGCTGTGTCCCCACGGGAAGTCTTCGCGCGTCTCGGGATAGCTCATGCAGACTTTGCGAATGTCTGCTTCGAGCTTACGCAGTGACGAGATTGCCTTCGATGTCGATTTCATGCAGCGGTAGTCCCAGTGTTCCGAGTGGCTCGCGGATCTGGCCGGCGTTGCCGACGATGACGATGAGCGCGCGATCGGGATCGACGTATTTCTGCGCGACGCGCGCAATGTCGTCCTTCTCGATGGCGGCGATGTTCTCGCGATAGCGATCGAAGTAATCCTCCGGTAATCCGTAAAGCTCCATGTCGAGAAGCCGCGACGCGATGTCGCTCGCGCTCTGCACGGTCGCGGGGAAGACTCCCATCAGATAGTTCTTCGTGTCTTCGAGCTCGTGCGTCTCGACGTCGCCGGTGCGAATGCGCCGCAGCTCGGCGAGCACTTCACTCACCGACTCGCGGGTCACTTCGTTGCGCACGGGCGCGCTCACGACGAACGGCCCCTGCGCGCGGCGGAACGCGAACGTCGAGCGCGCGCCGTACGTGTAGCCGTGACGCTCGCGCAGATTGAGATTGATGCGCGAGTTGAAGACGCCGCCGAGGATGGAGTTCATGACGGTGATGGCGAAGTAGTCTTCGGAGGAGCGCGCCACGCCGACGTGACCGACGCGAATCTCCGATTGCACCGCTTGCGGACGATCGATGAGATACACGCGCGACTCCGGGATCGACTGCGGCGAAACCACAGGCCGCGGCGGCTCCTCGGCCTTCTTCCAGTTCGCGAACATCTGCGCCGCCAACTCCGCGGCGCGCGCGGAATCGACGTCGCCGGAGATCACGACCGAGCTCGCGTTCGGAAGATAGTGCGCGTCGTAGAAGCGGCGAACGTCGTCGAGCGTGATGCGCGCGACGCTGTCGGCGTTTCCGATCACGGAGTTGCCGTACGCGCCGGTGCCGTAGAGCAAACCGGCAAAGCGCTTGCCGGCGATCGCCGCGGGCTCGTCGCGCTGTTGGAGGATCTCCATCAGCCGCTCGCTGCGAACGCGATCGAGTCCGTCGGGCGGCAGCGTGGCGCGGAACGAAACGTCAGCGAGGATCTCGACCGATGGCTGCACGTTGCGGCTCAGCACATCGACGGAGATGTACGACGCGTCCCAGTCGGCGCCGGTGGCGAGGGAACCGCCGAGGAGGCCGGTGTCTTCGGCGAGTCGAATGGCGTCGCGATTGGCGGCGCCTTCGTCGAGAAGATCGGCGACGATCGATGCGAGTCCGGCGTGTTCGGCGTCGTCGTGATCGGCGCCTGACTTCACGAGCGTGCGCAGCGCCGCGATCGGCGCGTTGCGATTCTCGGCGACGAGCACGCGCAAGCCGTTGGGCAACGTCGTGCGCGTGATCTTCGGGAAGTGATACGGACGCGGTGCGGTGGGCGAAGGAGCAGTAGCGCGATCGATCATGCGTTCACCGGGATGAAGAGGCTCGTCGCGCGGTTGTCGGCGGTCAGGTATTTCGTTGCGACGTCGCGGAGATTCTCGTTCGTCGTCGCCGCGTACGGCTCGAGCCAGGTGTGGACGATGTTGGCGTCGCCGAAGTACGTGGCGAGCATGCCGATCAAGTCCGCGCGCGAATCGTAGTTCTCGATCTGATGTGCGTACTCGACCTCGGCGCGATTCTTCGCGCGGGTCAGCTCGTCGTCGGTGACGCCGCCATTCGCGAGGCGGTCGATCTCTTCGTCCATCGCGCGCTCGACGACATCGATCGAGACGCCGTCCTTCGCCGTGGCCTGCATCAGCAGGATGCCGGTCGACTCCGTCGGCAAAATGTACGCGGCGACGTCCTGCGCGATCTGTTTCTCATGTACGAGCGCGCGCTCGAAGCGCGACGCCTTGTCGCCGGCGAGCACGGTGGTGAGCAGATCGGCGTGGATCCAGTCGGCGCTTCCCATCTTCGGCAGGTGATAGAGCCGGTAGACGCGCGGCAGTTGTACGGGAGTCTCGAATGTCTCGCGACGCTCGCCGCCGAGCGGTTTGCGCTCGAGATCGAACTGCGGAAAGTCGCCGCCCGGCGCGATGTCGCCGAAGTATTGCGCGATGAGATCTTTCGCTTCGCTCGGCACGAAATCGCCGCAGAGCGTGAGCACGCAGTTGTCGGGGCGGTACCACGTCGCGAAGAACTGGCGGATGTCGTCGAGCGACGCGGCCTGCAGATCTTCCATCGATCCGATCGTCGGCCAGTGATACGAGTAGTCGGGATCGTAGGCGAGGTGCAGCAGACGCTCGAACGCGGTGCCGTACGGAACGTTGTCGTAGCGCTGCCGGCGCTCTTCCTTCACGACCTCGCGTTGGATGTCGAGCTTCTCCTGCGTGAGCGCGGGAAGGAAGAAGCCCATGCGATCCGACTCGAGCCAGAGGCCGAGGGCGAGGTAGTTGGAGGGAAGCATTTCGAAGTAGTTGGTGCGGTCGAAGAAGGTCGTGCCGTTGAGCACACCGCCGACCGACTGCACGTAGCGAAAGTGCTCGTTGTTCCCGACGTGCTTCGAGCCGGAGAAGAGCATGTGCTCGAACAGATGCGCGAACCCGGTGCGTCCGGGCCGCTCATTCTTCGAGCCGACGTGGTACCAGAGGTTGATGGAGACGAGCGGCGCCGAGTGGTCTTCGTTGAGGACGACGCGGAGTCCGTTGGACAGCTCGTAGGATTCGAGAGCGAGCATAGGGGGCGCGTTTTACCTCACGAATGGTGAATGTTCAAAGTTGAATGTTGAATGTTGAATGCCCGCGCGCCTCATTCAACGTTCAACATTGAACATTCAACATTCAACATTCATCCTTTATCCTTCCGCTCTACGTGCCCACCTCCCTCCCGTTCCGCCACCTCGCCGTCGAAGGCCCGATCGGCGTCGGCAAGACGTCGCTGACGACGCTTTTGTCGAAGCGGTTCCGCGGCGTGAAGATCCTCGAGGACGTCGACAATCCGTTTCTCGACGACTTTTACAAAGACAAGCGCAGCGCGGCGTTCCGGTGCGAGCTCTTCTTTCTGCTCTCGCGATTCGATCAGCAGAAGCAGATCGCGCAGCGCGATCTGTTCACCCAGCTCATCCTCGCGGACTACACGTTTCAGAAGAGCAAGATCTTCGCGCACCTCACGCTCGACGACTCCGAGCTGATGATCTACAACCGCCTCTACGACTTGCTCGTGGAGACGGTGGCGAAGCCGGACCTCGTCATTTACCTTCAGGCGAACATTGATACACTGTTGAAGCGCATCAAGAAGCGCGGTCGTCATTACGAAAAGGCAATCTCGCCCCAGTATTTGCAGGAGCTCAGCGAGGCGTACTCACACTACTTTTACCGGTACGACGAGACGCCGTTGCTGGTTGTGAATACGAGCGAGATCGATTTCGTGAATACGCCCGAGCATTTCGACCAGCTCGTCGAGCAGATTCGAAATGCGCAAAAGGGAACGCAGTACTACGTGCCGCTTGGATCCTGAGTAGTCGGACCGAGACGGATGACAAGGTTGAATGTTCAATGTTGAACGTTGAATGTTGAATGGCCCGCCCTTCAACACTCAACATTCAACATTTAACATTTGCCATGTCTCCTCCCGGTCCCGAGGAGGAGAAAGATGTCATCCACTCCCAAACGCGTGACCGCCCCCGTCGTCCGTTCGATGAAGGGTGCTTCGAAGATCGGAATGCTGACGGCGTACGACTATCCGTCGGCGAAGATCGCGGATGCTGCCGGCGCCGACGTCGTTCTCGTCGGCGACTCCCTCGGCATGGTCGTGCTTGGGTATCCCGACACGCTGAGCGTCACCGTCGATGACATGCTCCATCACGTTCGCGCCGTCGCGCGCGGATCGCAGCGGGCGCTCATCGTCGGCGACATGCCGTACCTCTCGTACCACGTGTCGATCGAGGAGTCGGTGCGCAACGCCGGACGATTCATTCAGGCGGGCGCGCACGCGGTGAAGGTCGAAGGCGGGAAGGCGTCGCGCATCAAGACGATCGCCGCGATTCTCGACGCCGAGATTCCGGTGATGGGACACATCGGACTCACGCCTCAGTCCGTGAACGCGCTCGGCGGATTCAAGCTGCAAGGAAAAAATGCGGACGACGCGCGCCGCCTGATCGATGAAGCGCTCGCGCTCGAACAGGCCGGATGCTTCTCGCTCGTCCTCGAATGCGTTCCCGCGGAGCTCGGCGCATTCATCAGCGAACGGCTGACGATTCCGACGATCGGCATCGGCGCCGGCCCGCGTTGCGACGGACAAGTTCTCGTCTACCACGACGTCCTCGGCATCTACGACGGCCACAAAGCGAAGTTCGTGCGCAGATATGCGAACATCGGCACCGACATGCAGCACGCGCTCGAGCAGTTCCTCTCCGACGTCCGCGACGGCAGTTTCCCGAACGACGGCGAGTCGTTCCACGGCACGAGCGAGGATGAACTGCGGCGGCTCTACGGGACGCCCGAAGCGGAGAGCGCGGTCGTGGTGGAGATGCCGAAGGCGAAGTAGTGCGCGAACGAGCGGCGTTCATCATCGTCTTCGCGTCGCTCGTGTTCACAACGCTGCCGGCGCTGGTGCGCCTGCCGCGCGCGCGCTCGACCGGAACGCTCGTCGCCGACGTCGATCGCATCAAGCGCGCCGTGCCGCCGTCGGAACCGCTGGCGCTCGTTACGAAGAAAGACTTCGACGCGGCGCTCTTCGCGCAGTACTACCTCTATCCGCGGCGCACGAAGATCTACGCAGGCTTCGAGAAGTACCGCAACGCGGATGTCGCCACGCGGCCGCAGACGATCGTCGCGTGCGACTACGACAACGCGCACCTGACGTCGTTCGCCGAAATGCGCGCGGCAGAAATCGGCAGCACGCGCGTAATGCACGGCGATCTCGAGCCCGCGCCGCGAGGAATGTTCATCGTGCCGTTCGTCGCGTCGCTCGAAGGACCGGTGAACGATCGCTACGTGATCGAAGCGGACTTCGTCAGCGACGCGCCGGTGACGATGACGTTGATGCCGTTCGGGATCACGAAGACGGTGCCGGGACGATCGTCGTTTCACGATCTCGTCTACGAAGTCTTCAAGCGCACCGACGCCGGATGGCTGCGCGTCGCGTGCGATCAACCGCTGCGCGCCGCCGTGTGGCTCGTGAATCGCGGACGCAACGAAGGCGTGCGCATTCCGCTTGTGACCGCAGCGCGCGCGGGAACGATTCGATGTCCGACGAATGACTGCGTTCTGCGACTCGTGAACTTCAGCGATCGCGCCGCCATCGCACACGTCAACGACGCACAAGTGACTGTTCCACCGAACGGAATGCACTCGCAGCCGTTGAACGGCGAAGCGAACGTGACGGGCGACAACATCTACGCCTTCGCCGGCACCCGCGGCGGCAAGATGGAGATCGCGTGGCCCTGAGCGCCCTCTTCGCCCTCGGCGCCTGCGGCGCGATGTTGTTCGTCGCGGGCGTGCTGCACGTCCCAATCAACGCGCTCACGGCCGCACTCGCGGCACTACTTGCGGTTGTGTGGGCCAGACATTCCTGTCTGGCCCCCCAAAAACCAGCCAGACGAGAATGTCTGGCCCACATCATCACCCTCATCCCCCTCGCGATCCTACTCTTCACCGCCGCCACCCACCCGCTTGAAGACTACGACGGCCGCGCGTTCTGGATGTTCAAAGCGAAAGCGATCGCGCACGATCACGCCGTCGACGGCCCGTTCTTTCACGGCGAAGAAGCCGACGCGCCGCGCAACGACTATCCGCTGCTTCTGCCGCTCGACTCCGCGACGATCATGCTGCTCACGAACTCGCTCGACGATCGCGCGGCGCGATTCATCTACCTCGCCATCTTCATCGCGTTCGTCTTCACGATCGCGGAGCAGTTGGGCGGGTGGTGGGCGGCGCTCCTCGCATGGATTCCGATGTTCGCCGTCGCGCCGGAAGGCGGCGCGCTCTCCGGCTATGCCGATATCGCGCTCGCCGCATTCGTCGGCGGTGCATTCTTCGAATTGATTCGCGCGAAGAACCCGCTGCGATTCGGCGCGTGGGTTACGTTCGTGCTGCTCACGAAGCGCGAGGGAACGCCGATCGCGCTGCTTCTTCTGATCGCCGGAGTGTTCGTGTTCCGGCGCGGCGCGGTCATCGTCTTTCCCGGCATCGCGTTCATCGCGCTCGCGATCTGGAAGTCGCGCATTCCCGGCGGCGATGAAGAGAACCTCTTCGCGTTGCTCCCGACACTTCCGTCGCGGCTGGATCGCTTGCCCGGCGCGATCGTCGGCTTTGCGCGCCATCTCGTCACGCCGATGTGGGGACTGTTCTGGATCGCGGTGCTGATCGCGCTCGTCTACAAACGGCGCGAGCTGGCGTTGCCCGCGTTCATCATCGGCGGCGCGTTCGCGATCGATCTCATCGCGTACACCGTCACCACCTGGGTGCAGATCGATCTCATCAACTCGTCGGCCGATCGCCTGCTGATGCACGTCGTCGCGCCGGCGCTTTACGCGATGCAGCGTTCTACACTGAAGACATGATCATCGTTCGCACGATCGACGAGACGCGCGACGCCGTCGCGCGCGCGCGCATGGCCGGTGCGACGATCGGCTTCGTTCCGACGATGGGCTTTCTGCACGAAGGTCATCTGTCGCTCGTCGACGTCGCGCGCGAGCGCGGCGCCTCATTCGTCGTCGTCTCGATCTTCGTCAACCCGAAGCAGTTCGGGCCGAAGGAAGACTTCTCGCGCTATCCGCGCGACGAGGCGCGCGACATGGCGATGCTCGACGACCGCAACGTCGATGTGGTGTTTCTGCCCGAGGTGGAGACGATGTATCCGTCCGGCTCGCAGACGATGGTGAGCGTCGCCGGCGTCGCGAAGCCGCTCGAAGGAGAGCGCCGGCCGGGACACTTCGACGGCGTGGCAACGGTCGTGCTGAAACTGTTCGACATCGTGATGCCCGACGTCGCCATCTTCGGACGCAAGGACGCGCAGCAGTGTGCCGTCATCGATCGCATGGTGCGCGATCTCGACGTGCCGGTGCACCTCGAATTCGCCGAGACGGTGCGCGAAGAAGACGGTCTGGCGATGTCGTCGCGCAACAGTTACCTCACCGCGGACGAGCGCAAGATCGCGCCGGTGCTGCATCGCGCGCTTCGCGCGGGCGAAGAAGCGATCACGCACGGCATTCACGACGTCGAGAGCATCGAGAAGTTGATGCTTCGCGTCGCGGATGGCATCGATGTCGACTATCTCGTCGTCGTCGATCCGCTCACGTTCGAAGCACCGATCGACTTCGATCGCGAGCTGCTTCTCGCCGGCGCGATTCGCCTCGGCAAGACCCGGCTGATCGACAACATTCGGGTGCCGCGCCGATGATCCGCTCCTTCGTGCGATCCGTGATTCACAACGCGACCGTGACGGCGTCCGACGCCGCGTGGCCGGCGTCGCTGCGCATCGACGCCGTGCTTCTTCGCTCCGCTGAGATCCAGCCGCTCGAAGAAGTGGAGCTGATCAATCTCGCCACCGGCGAGCGTTTTCGCACGTGGGCGGAATCGGCGGAAGAGGGGAGCGGCGAAGTCCGCGTGCACGGCGGGATCAAACATCCCGTGCGCGCCGGCGACATCATCTCCATCGTCGCCTACGGCCTGCTGCACGACGGACAGACGATCGGACACCGCGCCCGCGTCGTCACGGTCGACGTGAAGAACTCGGTCGTGGCGATCGTCGAAACCTAGTGGGTCGTCCGCACGAAGTCGATGAACCCGTTCTCGACATCCACGCCGATCAGCTTCACGCGCACTTTGTCGCCGACATCCACGCCGCCCGCTCCGTGCACGATCTTCCCTTCGACCGGCGGCTTGAAAATGCGCACCCACGTTCCCTTCGGTCCCGCGCCGGTGATGATGCCTTCGAAGTGTTGATCGATGCGATCGGACAGGATGCACGCCGCCGCTGATTTGCGAATCTGACGCTCGACTTTGTTCGCCGCGTCTTCCTGCTCGGTGCAGTGATTGGCGAGCGACGCGAGCTCGTCGCGCGTGTACGCCGGCTGCGCGCCTGCGAGTGCCGACTTGATCAGGCGATGCGCGATGAGATCGGGAAAGCGTCGATTCGGCGCCGTCGAATGCGAGTAGTCGCGCACCGCGAGTCCGAAGTGTCCGATCGGCGCCTCGCCCGGCGACTCGACGACGTACTCGCCCGCTCCCATCGCCTTCACGATCATCAGCGAGAGATCGGGAAAGCGCATCGGATCCGCTTTGCGCTGGCGCACCAGAAACTCTTCAAGCGCCTTCGCGTCGGGCTCGGGCGGCAAACGCTCGCCGTGTTCATCGGCGATCTTCTCGATGCGATCCCAACGCTCCGGCGATCGCACGACGCGGCGCAGACTCGGCATCTTGTGATCGGAGAGGAAGCGTGCCGTGACGCCGTTCGCGCCGATCATGCAGTCTTCGATCAGCATGCGCGCGTTGTTGCGGCGCTCCTGGCGCAGGTCGACGACGTTGCCGTTGCTGAACACCGGCCGCGCCTCGATCGTCTCGAGATCGAGCGCGCCGTTTTCGTGCCGCAGCTCGCGCATCTTGTCGCACGTACGGTCCTGCAGCTTGATGTTTTCGCCGAGGCCTTTGATCTTCGCGATCTTGGGAGGGGCTTCGCCGCCGTCGAGCCAGTCGCCGACGGCGTTGTACGCGAGCTGCGCCTTGTTGTGCACACGCGCGCGATAGATGTCGCCCTTCGTGACCGAGCCGCCGGCGTCGATGGTCATGTCCATCACGACGGCGATGCGCTCTTCGTTTTCGTTGAGCGAAGTGAGGTTCGTCGACAACTTCTCGGGCAGCATTGGGAAGATGCCGCCGGCGGTGTAGACCGACGTCGTGTTCTGTCGCGCGCGATCGTCGATCGGCGTCGCCTTCTTCACGAGCGCGTCGACGTCGGCGACCGCCACGAGAAGCCGCACGTTGCCGCCGCCGAGGTCTTCGGCGACGGTGAGCTGATCGAGGTCGCGCGAGTCGTCGTTGTCGATCGAGCACCAGAGAAGCTGACGCAGATCGCGGATTGACGGGTCGTCATCCGATGCGGGGCTGTTGATCGTGGAGAGTTGATGTTCGACCTGCGGATCGAAGTCGGGCTCGAGGCCGCGGTCGATCATCGCCTGATGCGCGAGGTCGACGAGGATGTCGCGATGGCAAGCTTGCGAGTGGCGTTGCATCGGCGAAGTTTATCCTGAGCACATGCGGCCGGCCGGCGATCGTGGAGCGTTCATCGAATTCGACGCGGACATCACCGCGCGCGAGCTCCACGCGCGCGCGAGCGAAGTGCAAGCGTTAGCGTGCATCGTCGGCCACCGCTCGCTCTACGCAATCGGTGTGGGCCAGACATTCCTGTCTGGCTCGCGAAAGGTCATTCGAGAGTCTCAGACTCACACGATCGAGGTGAACTTCAACGGCCCCGAAATGCGCGACGAGTTCCGCCCCTTCGTCGACGGCCTCCGCCTCACCGCCCGCTACCTCGGCTTTCGCGCCGGCTATGCGTATCTCGACGGATGGCCGAAAGAGTTTTCGTTGCCGCGCCGTCCGACGTCGCGTCCGGTGAAGCAAGGCAGCTTCGCGATCGCGGGCAACATGGCCGGCTTCTACAACATCGATTCCCCCGGCGGCTGGAACATCCTCGGCACCACCGACACGCTGCTCTGGGACGCGCGCCGCGATCCGCCGAATCTGATCGAAGCGGGCGACGAGATCGTGATCGTCGCGTCGTCGCGCGAGATGCATCCGCCGGAGAACATCGAGGAGTTGCCGCCAGCGCCAATCGACGGCGTCGAGATCGACGGCCGCTTCGCGTCGATCGTGTCGTTGCCGGACTACTCGCGCATCGCCAGCGGACGCTCACCCGGCGGCGCGTTCGATGAAGCGATGGCGATCGCCGCGAATCGCGCGGTGGGGAATCGCGACGACGCGCCGGTGATCGAGTGCGCGATGCTGGGGCCGAAAGTGCGGCTGCGCGAGAAGCGCGTGTGCGCGTGGTTCGGAGCGGAGAGCGATGTTTCGGGTGTGTTCGAAGCGACGGAAGTGAATGTGGGTCGCATTCGCAACGGATTGCGCGGTTGGTTGAGTATCTCGTCTGTCATCCCGAGCGTGAGCGAGGGATCTGGGCGTGTGGGCGAGTCCGTTCCGCCCGCCACCGCCCAGATCCCTCGCTACGCTCGGGATGACAGGCGAGTCATCCGCATCGTTCCCGGTCCGCACGAACCTTCCATCGAGCGCATCGAGTGCGAAGTCACAAATCAGCTCAATCGCGTCGGCATCCGATTGCGTCCTTTGCAACCGCTGACGGCGCCGGCCGACCTTCCGTCCTGCGGCATGCAGTTCGGAACGATCCAACTTCATCCCGATGGATCGCTCGTCGCGATGGGGCCGGATCATCCGATCACCGGCGGCTATCTGCAGCCGATGACCGTGCGATGGGACGAACGGTGGAAGCTCGCCCAGCTCACTCCGGGCGAGCGCGTTCTATTCTCAGTATGAGTAGCCTTCGCGCGCGCGGATTTGCAGGCCGGGACC
>Ga0105245_10000398_pt1 | contig 40337 bp, 40 predicted proteins | sample KBSM54metaG_FD_81523 | JGI IMG/M metagenome (GOLD analysis project Ga0105245, IMG submission 81523) | Miscanthus rhizosphere microbial communities from Kellogg Biological Station, Michigan, USA - KBS M5-4 metaG | ecosystem: Host-associated > Plants > Roots > Rhizosphere > Soil | place...
CAGGCGCAAGTGACGGCCGCGGAAACGGCGCTCAACGGCGTGCGCGAGGAAGCGCGCGTGGGTCAGCGCACCACCCTCGACGTCCTCAACGCGCAGCAGGAACTGGTCAACGCGCGCGTGGCGCTCGTCACTGCGCAGCGCGACCGCGTCGTCGCCTCGTACGCGCTGTTGGCCGCGACCGGCCGGCTGTCGGTCCAGGTGCTGGCGGTGCGCTCGCCGACGTACGATCCGGGGGTGCACTACCAGCAGGTGCGCGACACCTGGTTCGGCGTGCGCACGCCGGACGGCAAGTAATCCCCACAGAAATTTAGCCACAGCCCCATCAGGCACGAAGCGGTGGATGGCCCGTTCAGGCGGGCCGCCCGCGCTTGCGTTCATGCGCGACATGCCATAGTCGCGTAATGTGGGCTGATAACGAGCACGCGATTGATTCGGCGTAGTATTTCGCGTTCCGCGCGGATCGGTCGGGGGCCGACGGGAAGGTAAGATGACGCAGGCGGCCAAGGCGCAAGAGCCGTCGATGGAGGAGATTCTCGCCTCCATCCGACGGATCATCGCCGATGACGACGCTGGCAAGACCAAGGCCCCCGAGGCCGCCCGCGCCCGTGCCCCGGCGCCGCCTCCGCCCGCAGCCAAGCCAGCACCCCCGCCGCCGCCTCCGCCTGTCGTCAAGGCCGAGCCACCGCCGCCGCCGCCGCCGCCACCACCTCCGCCGCCGGAGCCTGTGCCCGACGTGCTCGAGCTCACACCCGATATGGAAGTGCAGCCAGCCGCGCCGTCCTTCCGCAAGATCGAACCGTCAGGCGACCTGACCTTCGACGAGCCGCCACCGCCACCGCCGGAACCCGCCCCGCTGCCGGAACCGCCGAGCACCATCGAGGTTGCGCGCCGGCAGTTTCAGAGCGACACCGGCGCGGACCGGCTGCTGTCGGCGCAGACGTCAGCCGCCGTCGATGCGGCGTTCAACTCGCTCGCACAGACCGTGCTGGTACAGGGCTCGCTCACGCTCGAGGACATCGTGCGCGAGATGCTGCGGCCGATGCTCAAGGCCTGGCTCGACGACAATCTGCCGAACCTGGTCGAGCGCCTGGTGCGCGCCGAGATCGAGCGCGTGGCGCGCGGCCGCGGCTGATCGCGCGACTGAGCTGCGCTACTTCTTGAGACGCCGGCCGAGCCAGATCCCCAACAGGAAAAGTACGACCGCGGCCGCGATGAACGCCGGCTGCGCGCCGTGGCGATCGATCACCGGCGCGGCGAGCGCCACGCCCGCAGTCTGCCCGAGATAGAGGGCGGCCGAGAAAATGCCGACCGCCGTGCCGCGTGCCTCCGGCGACATCTGCGTGGCGTTGGTCTGCAGCGTGTTGTGCAGCATGTAGAAGCCGAGCCCGACGAAGATCACGATCACGGGCGTCACCCACCACACCGGCGCCGCCGCCAGCAGCACATAGGCGCCCGCCGCAATGAACCCGCCCCACATCGCCAGCCCGCGCTGGCCGAGCCCGCCGACGAACAGCGGGGCCGCCACGGTGTAGATCAGCCCGCCGACCCCGAACATGCAGATGACGAGCCCGATCGTCGTGAACGAAAGTCCGAAGCGCAACCGCAGATCGGCGCCGACGTAGGCGAAGGCGCCAAACATGAACATGTACTCGATTGCTGCCGCCATGATGATGAAGCGCGCCCATGGGTTCGACAGCACGACCTTGTTGTCGGCGATGAGCCCGCGGGAACGCGGCGCGGTTGCGGCGGCGGCGTGCGTCAGCGGATTGATTGCGAACTCGCGCGCCAGTCCGAGCGCGGCCAGCGCCAGGAACGCGGCCAGCACGAAGAACACGCCGCGCCAGCCGATGAGGTCGCCGAGCACGCCGCCGGCCGCCTGGCCGAACAGTTGTCCGCTGACCTGCCCGCTGAGATAGCGGGCGAGCACCGGCTGGCGCCGTTCATAGGGGACGACGTCGCCGACATAGGCCATGCCGAGCGGGATGATCCAGGATGCGAACGCTGCCGAGCCAAGGCGGGCAAGGGTGAGCGTGAACAGCGACGGCGCAAGACCGCACAGCGCGACGAACACCGCCGCGCAGGCGCAGATCACCGCGCAGGTGCGATACTTGCCGAAGCGGTCGCCGATCGGCCCCATGAACAGCTGCATCGAGCCGTGCACCAGCGTGTAGCCCGATACGATGATCGAGGCGACGCCGACCACGACGTGGAAGTCTTCGGCGATCTGCGGCAACAGCGAGTCGGCCGAGCGCACCATGCACTGGCTGGCGAAGCCGGCGACCGCCAGGAACACGATGGCGCGGGTCTGCGAGGGGGCGGCAGGCGAAAGTGGCGGCAAGGATGGGGCCCGCGATTGCATTTGGCCCCTCAACGTCCGGCGGACGTTGACAGTCAGGGGCTTGCGGGGTTTCTACGCGCAAACGTATCGCCTAGGCCATGATCGAAAACAGGTACCAGCCCGCCGAGATCGAGGGCCGCATGTCTGCGGTCTGGGAAGACGCGCGTGCGTTCCGCGCCGGCCGGCCCGAGCGGAAGGGTGCCGCGCCCTATTGCATCGTGATCCCGCCGCCCAACGTGACCGGGTCGCTGCACATGGGTCACGCGCTCAACAACACGCTGCAGGACGTGCTGTGCCGCTTCGAGCGCATGCGCGGGCGTGACGTGTTGTGGCAGGTCGGTACCGACCATGCCGGCATCGCCACCCAGATGGTGGTCGAGCGCCAGCTGATGGAGCGTCAGGAGCCACCGCGCCGGGTGATGGGGCGCGACAAGTTCCTCGAGCGGGTGTGGGCGTGGAAGGCCGAGTCGGGCGGCACCATCATCAACCAGCTCAAGCGGCTCGGCGCCTCGTGCGACTGGACGCGCGAGCGCTTCACCATGGACGAGGGGCTCTCAAAAGCCGTTCTTAAAGTTTTTGTAGAACTTCAAAAACAGGGCCTAATTTACAAGGACAAAAGGCTTGTTAATTGGGATCCGAAGTTGCTGACGGCGATCTCCGACCTTGAGGTTCAACAGGTCGAGGTGAAGAGCAGCCTGTGGTATTTGCGCTACCCGATCGAGGGCAAAGCCTTCGATCCGAACGATCCCTCGACTTTCGTCGTCGTCGCCACCACCCGGCCCGAGACGATGCTCGGTGACACCGGCGTTGCGGTGCATCCCGAGGACGAACGCTACAAGAAACTTGTCGGCAAGAGCGTCGTCCTGCCGCTGGTCGGCCGCCGCATCCCCATCGTCGCGGACGAGTATTCCGACCCCGAAAAGGGTTCGGGCGCGGTGAAGATCACTCCGGCGCACGACTTCAACGACTTCGAGGTCGGCAAGCGCCACAGCCTCGCGCAGGTCAGCATCCTGACCACCGAGGCCAAGCTCGACCTCAGGGGCAACGACGCGTTTCTGGCCGACGTCCCGGCTTCGCCGGCGCTCGATGAGACGCTCGCGCTGCATGGCGATGATCGTTTCGTCGCGCGCAAGAAAATCGTCGCGCGGCTTGAAGCCGCCGGGCTCGTCGAGAAGATCGAGCCCAACACTCACACGGTACCGCATGGTGACCGCTCGGGTGTCGTGATCGAGCCGTTCCTCACCGACCAATGGTACGTCGACGCCAAGACGCTGGCGAAGCAAGCAATCGCCGCCGTGCGCGACGGCCGCACCGTGTTCGTCCCGAAGAACTGGGAGAAAACGTATTTCGAGTGGATGGACAACATCCAGCCATGGTGCGTCTCGCGCCAGCTGTGGTGGGGCCACCAGATCCCGGCCTGGTACGGGCCCGACGGGAAATCCTTCGTCGAACTGACCGAGGCAGAGGCCAAGTCGGCCGCCAAGGCACACTACGGCCGCGAAGTCGCGCTCACCCGCGACGAGGACGTGCTCGACACCTGGTTCTCCTCCGCGCTGTGGCCGTTCTCGACGCTCGGCTGGCCCGACCAGACGCCGGAGCTCGGGCGCTACTACCCGACCAACGTGCTTGTCACCGGCTTCGACATCATCTTCTTCTGGGTCGCGCGCATGATGATGATGGGTCTGCACTTCATGAAGGAAGTGCCGTTCCAAACCGTCTACATCCATGCGCTGGTGCGCGACGAGCGCGGCGCCAAGATGTCGAAGTCGAAGGGCAACGTCATCGACCCGCTCTCGATCATCGACGACTACGGCGCTGACGCGCTGCGCTTCACGCTTGCGTCGATGGCCGCACAGGGCCGCGACATCAAGCTGTCGACCCAGCGCGTCGAGGGCGAGCGCAATTTCGCGACCAAGCTGTGGAACGCCGCGCGCTTTGCCGAGATGAACGGCTGCGCGACGGTGCCCGGCTTCGATCCGAACACCGCCAAGGAGACGCTCAACCGCTGGATCGCGCATGAATGCGCGCGCACGGTGCGCGAGACATCGGCGGCGATCGAGGCCTATCGCTTTAACGAGGCGGCGCTCACCGTGCGCGCCTTTGTCTGGAACGTGTTCTGCGACTGGTATCTCGAGTTGGTGAAGCCGGTGCTGACCGGCCCCGACGGCGCAGCGAAAAAGGAAACCCAGGCCATGGTCGCCTGGGCGCGGGACGAAATTCTCAAGCTGCTTCACCCGTTCATGCCTTTCATCACGGAGGAGTTGTGGGCGGTCACCGCGGTGTCGCCACGGCCGCAAATCCTGGCGCTGACGCCCTGGCCGACGCATGCCGGGCTCGATGACGCCGCGGCCGAAGCCGAGATCGGGTGGGTGGTTGATCTGATCACCGCGGTCCGGTCGGTGCGGGTCGAGATGAACGTGGCGGCGGGCGCTCAAATCCCGCTGGTTCTGGCGGGGGTCTCGCCCGAGACGAAGGCAAGAGCGGAGCGCTGGTCGGAATTCCTGCGCCGGCTGGCGCGGCTCTCCGACATCTCCTTCGCCGACAAGCCGCCGGCGGGTTCGGCGCAGCTGCTCGTGCGCGGCGACGTCGCGGCATTGCCGCTCAAAGGGGTGATCGACCTCGCGGCCGAGCGCACGCGCCTTGAAAAGGAGCGCGCCAAGGCCGATTCCGACATTCAACGTGTGGATGCAAAGCTCTCGAACGCGGATTTTCTCCGGCGTGCGCCGGAAGATGTGATCGAAGAAGAACGCGAAAAGCGTGACGAAGCGCAGGGGCGCCGACTAAAAATCGATGAGGCGCTCGAGCGCCTGAAGGCGGCACTCTAGACGCACGTCCACGACCCGCGGCTGCCGAAGATCCGCAGGGGCATGCGTTACAAAAAGACGGCCGCCCATTTTCTGAAAAGTATTGATCGAGCGATTTGGGGGCTCGCGATGACCACTGATGCTGAGCGTGCGAACGTCGAGACGTTACGAAAGGCCTATACCCGCTGGCACGAAACCAAGGGCACGAGCGTCGATGACTGGATGGCGCTCCTGGCCGACAACATCAAGTTCGATTCGATGGCGGCAGGCGCGGCGCATGTCGCCTATCTGACGAACTACACCAACAAGGAGGCGCTGCGGTCGTACTTTGACGGCATCGCCAAGAACTGGACGATGATCCACTTCACCGTGACCGAGTACATCGCCCAGGGCGACGTCGTGGTCGCGCGCGGCAGCTGCGCCTGGCAGAACAAGCGCACCAACAAGGTCTGCTCGACGCCGAAGATGGACTACTGGAAATTCCGCGAAGGCAAGGCCGTGGAATATTTCGAGTATTACGACACGGCGGGTGTGCACGCCGCCGCCACGGGCTGAGCCGTCGCAATGCGCATCTTCGTGGCCGGCGCCACCGGAGTCATCGGGCGGCCGCTCGTGCCGTTACTGGTGCGGGCAGGGCATCAGGTAACCGGGAGTACGCGTTCGCCCGCCAAGGCCGACGCATTGGCCCGCGCCGGCGCCACGCCGACCGTGGTCGATGTCTACGACGCCGACGCGCTCAAGCGGGCCATGCAGGCCGCGCAGCCAGAGGTCGTCATCCACCAACTGACCGATCTGCCGGACGAGGCGGGTGCGCTGGCGGCGGACGCGCTTGCGGCTAACGCCCGCGTCCGCATCGAGGGCACCCATAATCTGATTGTGGGAGCCAAGGCCGCGGGCGCGACACGCATGATCGCGCAGAGCATCTCCTTCATCTATGCGCCGGGGCGCGAACCGCATCTCGAGGAGGACGCATTGGTTCCCCCTGAGAATATCAGCGCGCGTGGCGTCTATGCGCTTGAGGGCGCGGTCACCGGAACGCCCGGCCTCGCCGGGGTCGTGTTGCGCTATGGCCGCCTCTATGGCCCCGGCACGTGGGCCGCGGCGCCGACGGGGAAGGGCTTTCTGCATGTCGATGCCGCCGCGCAGGCGGCGGTGCTCGCGCTCACGCGCGGTGCGCCGGGCATCTACAACATCGCCGAGGACGACGGCGAGGTCTCGATTGCCAAGGCGCGGCGGGAGCTTGGCTTCGACCCGGCTTTCCGGGCGTAGCTAGCGCCACGCCGGCTCGTTCTTCTTCTCGTAGTCGCTGAACGCCTTCTCGAGGCCGCCCAGCACTTCGGCGGCGGTTTCGAACATGGCCTTGAGCTGCGGCTCCTCCACGGCCTTGATGTCGGCGCGCAGATGATCTTTCAGCTCATGCAACCGCTGCTGCATCTTCTGAGTGTGATGGCGGGGGTCCTTGCTGGTCATCGCCGGCTCCATCGCCCCGTGGCGTCAACGCTTGCCCAGGCTCAAAGTTGCCGGATCGGCTTGCTGAGGAAGCGCGAGCCCTTGAGCCCATAGCGCCAGGGCAATTCGACCGCCTTGGTGATCCCGATACGGGGGCCCGTCGCCACGTCCACCGCGGTCTGGCGCGCGAGCAAGGCAAACGGCGGCCGGTCGAGGGCGAGCCCGTTGTGGCGATGGGTGATGCCGAGCGCTTGGCAGAGCTTGCCCGGCCCCGAGCACAGGTCGCGCTCGCCGGTCAGGCCGCGCCGCCGGCGCATCCGGGCAAACCCCTCGGTCGGCAGCAGCGCGCGGATCAACACGGCGGCTGCGCTGCCTTGGCGCTCGCACACGAAGTTCAGGCACCAGTGGATGCCGTAGGAACGATAGATGTAGGCGTAGCCGGGCGGGCCGAACATCACGGCGTTGCGTTCGGTCTGGCCGTTGAAGCTGTGCGCTGCGGGATCCGTATGGTGATAGGCCTCGACCTCGACGATCACCCCGCCGACGCCGTCAAACAGCAGGGTCGCACCGATCAGGTCGGGCGCCACGGCATGGACGCTGCGGGCGAAAAAGCTCTTGCCGAGGCGGCGCGGCATCAAACGAACCTTGGCGGGTGGAAACCGGCCGGTTGGCCGCGAGTCTATGGTTAAGCCTTCGCTGACGGCTGTGTCATTGCCGCAACAGGTATGCAAGTTTTTGCAAAACCGTCATCCAGCCAGACCCACGCCGCTTTTCCGCCACAGCGCTCCGTGATTTCGATGGCCTCTCAGCCGCGGCCCGAGCCCTTAGCTCCGGACACCGGTTCGGGGAGGGGGCCACAGTCAGTCATGGACGCGAAGACTTCGCTCAAGAGCAAATTGCCCAGCCGTCATGTCACGGAAGGGCCGGAGCGCGCGCCGCATCGCTCGTACTATTACGCAATGGGTCTGACCACCGAGCAGATCCACCAGCCGTTCGTCGGCGTTGCCTCCTGCTGGAACGAAGCCGCGCCCTGCAACATCTCGCTGATGCGCCAGGCCCAGGCCGTGAAGAAGGGCGTCGCTGCTGCCGGCGGTACGCCGCGCGAGTTCTGCACCATCACCGTCACCGACGGCATTGCCATGGGTCACCAGGGCATGAAGTCGTCGCTGCCCTCGCGCGAGGTGATCGCCGACTCCGTCGAACTCACCATCCGCGGCCATTCCTACGACGCGCTGGTCGGGCTTGCCGGCTGCGACAAGTCGCTGCCCGGCATGATGATGGCCATGGTTCGGCTCAACATTCCGTCGATCTTCATCTATGGCGGTTCGATCCTGCCCGGCACCTTCAAGGGCAAGCCGGTCACGGTGCAGGACGTGTTCGAGGCGGTCGGCCGGCATTCTGTCGGCCAGATGTCCGACGCCGATCTCGATTTGCTGGAGCACAGCGCTTGCCCGTCGGCCGGCGCCTGTGGCGCGCAGTTCACCGCCAACACCATGGCGACCGTGTCGGAGGCGATCGGGCTCGCGTTGCCCTATTCGGCCGGCGCGCCGGCGCCCTACGAGATCCGCGACTCCTTCTGCATGACCGCCGGCGAGCAGGTGATGGAGCTCATCAAGCTCGGTATTCGCCCGCGCGACATCGTTACCAGGAAGGCGCTCGAGAATGCGGCCGCGGTGGTGTCGGCGTCTGGCGGCTCGACCAACGCCGCGCTGCATCTGCCGGCGATCGCGCACGAGTGCGGTATCGAATTCGATCTTTTTGATGTTGCCAAGGTGTTCGAGCGCACGCCCTACGTCGCAGATTTGAAACCAGGCGGCCGCTATGTCGCCAAAGATATGTTCGAAGTCGGTGGCATACCCCTGCTGATGAAAACATTGCTCGACCACGGCTTCCTGCACGGCGACTGCATGACCGTTACCGGCCGCACGATCGCGGAGAACTTGAAGTCGGTGAAATGGAATGACGAGCAGGACGTCGTGCGTCCAGCGAACAAGCCGTTGCTCGCGACCGGCGGCGTCGTCGGACTCAAGGGCAATATCGCGCCCGATGGCGCGATCGTGAAAGTCGCCGGCATGGACGTGCTGAAGTTCACCGGACCGGCGCGCTGCTTCGACGGCGAAGAAGCCTGCTTCGATGCTGTGAAGAACAAGAAATACAAGGAAGGCGACGTGCTCGTCATCCGCTACGAGGGCCCGAAGGGCGGCCCTGGCATGCGCGAGATGCTCGCAACCACCGCCGCGCTCTACGGCCAGGGCATGGGCGGCAAGGTCGCGCTGATCACCGACGGACGGTTCTCAGGCGCGACGCGCGGCTTCTGCATCGGCCACGTCGGCCCCGAAGCGGCAGTCGGCGGGCCGATCGGTCTTCTCAAGGACGGCGATATAATCACGATCGATGCCACCAAGGGCATCCTCAGCGTGGATCTGCCGGCCGCGGAACTCGACAAGCGCAAGGCCGCGTGGAAGCCGCGGTCGCATGAATTCAAATCCGGCTATCTCTGGAAGTACGCGCAGCAAGTCGGCGACGCCCGTAACGGCGCCGTCACGCATCCCGGCGGCGCAACGGAAACTGAGTGCTATGCGGACATCTGACCTTATAGCTTCGATTTCGGCGCTGGCGTTCAGCGCCGTCAGTGCGCAAGCCTTCGACGGCAGCCCCGCGAATGCGGTGGCGCCGGCGGTAAGCATGGACATGATCGCGCGCGGCGCTGTGACAGCCCCGCCTGCGACCGTGACCGCGCCGGCGCTCGCGGCCCCTGGCCCGACGCTTACCGCACCGGCGGCGCTCGCGCCGGTTCTCGCTACGCCCGGCAGGCCGTTCGATGCGAGCCGCAAGCCGTCCGGCGTCGATGCGTTCCGTGCCGCCACGCAGTTGCTCAACGCCGGCGACGTGAAGAACGGCGTTGTCGCGCTCGAATATGCCGCCAGCACCGGCCACCTTGTGGCGCGCTGGAAACTCGCGCGGCTCTATGCCGACGGGCAGGGCGTCACGCGCGACGATCATCGCGCCTTCCAGTTGTTCAGCGCCATCGCCGAAGACCACGCCGACGACAATCCGCGCGCGCCGCAGGCGCGCTTCGTCGCCAACTCATTCGTGGCGCTCGGGCTCTACTATCTCGACGGCATCCCCAACACGCCGATCGCCGCCAATGCCGACAAGGCGCGCGACATGTTCGAGTATGCCGCGGCCTACTTCGGCGACGCAGATGCCCAGTACAACCTCGCTCGCCTGTCGCTCGACGGCAAAGTGACGGCAAAAGAAGCGCGCGTCGCCGCCCGCTGGCTCGCGCTTGCCGCCAACAAGGGCCAGCATCAGGCGCAGGCGCTGCTCGGCGCCCTGCTGTTCAAGGGCGAACTCGTGCCGCGCGAAGCGGCGCGCGGGCTGATGTGGCTCACGCTTGCGACCGACGCCGCGCCGGCGAAGGAAGCCTGGATCAAGCAATTGCACGATGACGCCTTCAAGACGGCGACCGACGATGAGCGCCAGCTGGCGCTGGTCTACATCGAGCAACGGCTCAACGGCCGCCGCTAGCTTCGCGGGCTAGTTCTTTCGCGCCTCGATATCGAGATCGACCCAGACCGGGACGTGGTCTGACGGCCGCTCCCAGGCGCGCACATGCTTGTCGATGCCGGCGCTTGTCAGCCGGTCGGCGGCGCGCGGCGACAGCAGCATGTGGTCGATGCGGATGCCGTTGTTCTTCTGCCAGGCGCCGGCCTGATAATCCCAGAACGTGTAGAGCCCCTCGTCCTCGTTCACGGCGCGAATGGCATCGGTCAGCCCGAGATTGACCAGCGCCCGGAAGCGCGCGCGCGTCTCCGGCAGGAAGAGAGCATCGTTCACCCAGGCTTTGGGATTGCGGGCATCGGCCGGCATCGGGATGACGTTGAAGTCGCCCGCAAGGACGAGTGGCTCCTCGAGCGCGAGCCGTTCACCTGCATAGTCGAGCAACCGGTCCATCCACTTGGACTTGTACGTGTATTTTTCGGTTCCGACCGGATTGCCGTTGGGCAGGTAGAGGCAGGCGACGCGCAGTGCGCCGGCGGCGGTCGACACCGACGCCTCGATGAAGCGGGCGTGGTCGTCGGAGGCGTCGCCCGGCAGGCCCGGGGTGACCTCGTCGAACGGTAATTTCGAAAAGATGGCCACACCGTTGAAGGTTTTCTGGCCGTGGATGGCAACGTTGTAACCAAGTTCCTCAAAGCGCTGCCGCGGGAATAAATCGTCCTGACATTTGGTTTCCTGAAGGCAAACGATGTCCGGAGCCTGGGCGGTGAGCCACGCCACGAGGTTTTCGATGCGCTGGTTGATGGAATTGACGTTCCAGGTAGCGATCCGCATGCCGCGCCTCGAATGGAGGAAGATTAATTTGACTTGCCCGTGGGCAGACAGGCCTATCCGGCCGGGGTTTTCCTGATTGCATCGCCGGCTCTGCCGGACAAGCCACCCTGGGCCAACTCACGGGGAATTCACGGTTTAGTGGCAGGATCTCGTGCATAAAGGCTCCTGATATGCTAGGAAAATCCCGAATTGGGGCGACCAAAGACCGGTTTCCAACCGGCATGCGCCCCAATTGTGGTTTTGGGGACGCAACAAGAGAGCGCCGCGTCGGCTATCGATGGCCGACGGACGAGGCTGAATGATTAAACGCATATTGGGGTTCGCAATCGTTGTCGGCGTGGCTGTTGTCGCCGTGTGGGGTGGCATGCGCTGGTTCGGCGGGCCGGGCGCGGTTGCGCAAGCACCAGGGCAGGGTCCGCGCGGAATCCCGGTGACTGTTCTGACGGCGGTCAAGAAGAAGGTCCCGGTCAAACTCGAAGCGCTCGGCTCGGTGATGCCGATGGCGAGTGTCGCCGTGCGCAGCCGGCTCGACAGCGAGATCGTTGCGGTTGAGTTCGCCGACGGCGCGACCGTCAAACAGGGCGACGTTCTTATCAAGCTCGACACCCGCACACTCGAAGCCGCGATCCAGGCGGCCGAGGGCAACGTTGCGCGCGATCAGGCGCAGCTCGAGGGCGCCGAGCGCGACGTGCGCCGGTATACCGAGCTCGTGGCGAAGGGCGCCACGCCGGTGACGAACCTCGACAACGCCAAAACGCAGGCGGCTGTGTTTACCGCGGCGAAAGCCGCCGACGAAGGCACGCTCAGGAATTTGAACGTGCAGTTGAGCTACGGCACGATCCGCGCGCCGATCAGCGGCCGTATCAGCGCAGCCTCGGTGAAGGTCGGCAACTTCGTGCGCGTGGCCGATGCGAGCCCGATCGCGACTATCAACCAGGTGGCGCCGATCTATGTGGCGTTCACCGTGCCGCAGGGAAGTCTCCCGGACATCAGACGGGCGCTGGCAGCCGAGTCGGCCTCGATCGAGGCGAGCGTGCCCGGCGAGCAGCGCACCGCGTCTGGCGCGGTGAGCATGATCGACAACACCGTCGACGCCGGCACCGGCATGGTGTCGGTGCGCGCGACCATGCCCAACATCGACGAGCTGTTATGGCCTGGAACGCTGGTCTCGGTTTCCGTCACTTTGCGCGAGGACCAACTGGTCACCGTGCCGTCGGTCGCCGTGCAGGTCAGCCAGGCCGGATCGTTCGTGTTCGTCATCAAGGACGGCAAGGCGTCGGTTCGCCCTGTGAAGGTCGCGCGTGTGACTGGCAGCGAGTCGGCGCTCGCGTCGGGCCTCGAGGACGGTGAGACGATCGTGACGGATGGTTTCCTCCTGCTCACCGATGGCGCGCGCGTCGCGGTGCAGGGCGCACGGCCGGGAGCCTGACATGGGGCTTTCAGAGGCTTGTATCCGCCGCCCGGTGATGACGACGCTGATCACCGCGGCGCTGATCGTCTTTGGAATTTTCGGCTACCGCTTGCTGTCGGTCGCAGCGTTGCCCGCCGTCGACTTCCCGACCATCCAGATCACCGCGACGCTGCCGGGCGCGAGCCCGGAGACGATGGCGGCCTCGGTCGCTGGCCCAATCGAGCGGCAGCTCTCGACCATCGCCGGCATCACCTCGATGACGTCGACGTCGGCGCTCGGCACGACCACGATCATCATTCAGTTCGATCTCAACCGGAACATCGACGGAGCGGCGCTCGACGTGCAGACCGCGCTCACCGTGGCGGCGCGGCGTCTCCCGGTCGAAATGACCACGCCGCCGTTCTTCCGCAAGGTGAACCCCGGCGACTTCCCCATCCTGTTCATCAGTCTGGTTTCCTCGACGCTGCCGCTGTCGACGGTGGACGACTACGGCCAACTGGTGCTGGCGCAGCAGATCTCGCAATTGCCCGGCATTGCCCAGGTGCTGGTGTTCGGCTCGCAGAAATTCGCGGTGCGGGTGCAGGTCGACCCCGTGGCGGCTGCGCAGCGCAACGTCTCCCTCGACGATATCCGCACCGTCGTCTCCAAGACGAACTCGTCGACGCCGGTCGGCACACTCGCGCAGGCCAACCAGAACATCACGCTGAAAGCCACCAGCGCGATGACCAAGGCCGAAGATTACAAGAAGGTCGTCGTCGCCTATCGCAACGGCGTTCCGGTCAAGCTCGACGAGGTGGCCCGCGTCATCGACGGCGTCGAGAACGACAAGATTGCGAGCGTGTTCGCGTCTGCCAAGGGCAGCGAGCGTGCGATCGTTCTGGCGATTCAGCGGCAGCCTGACGCAAATACTGTCGCGGTGGTCGATTCCGTGCGGGCCCGGCTGCCGTCGTTCCAGGCGCAGATCCCGGCGGCCATCCGCATGGAGGTCCTGAACGACCGCTCGATCTCGATCCGCGCGTCGGTCACCGACGTGTGGGAGACGCTGGCGATCGCGTTCGTCCTCGTGATTCTGGTGATCTTCCTGTTCCTGCGATCAGCCGCAGCGACGATCATTCCCGCACTGGCGGTGCCGGTGTCGATCGTTGGCACCTGCGCGCTGATGTATGCGTTCAATTTTTCCGTCAACAACATGACGCTGCTCGCGCTCACGCTGTCGGTGGGCTTCGTCGTCGACGATGCGATTGTGATGCTGGAAAACATCATGCGCCACGTCGAGGGCGGCATGCGGCCGTTCGAGGCTGCGCTCAAGGGCGCGCGGGAAATCGGATTTACGATCGTCTCGATCACCTTCTCGCTGATCGCGGTATTCATCCCGGTGCTGCTGATGGGCGGCATGGTCGGCCGCGTGTTCCGGGAATTCGCCGTGACCATCGCGGTTGCGATTGTGTTGTCCGGTTTCGTGTCGCTGACCCTGACGCCGATGCTGTGCGCGCGCGTGCTGAAGGGGCATCACGAACAGCGCCCGAGCCGGTTCTGGATCGTTCGACTGATCAGCGCGATTTTCCGGCCGTTCCTCGCTGCGTTTGAAGCGTTGTTCAACTGGTCGCTGCGCGCCTACGAATGGTCGCTGGATCGCGTGCTGCGCTTCAAGTCCATCACGCTGATGGTCACCTTCGCGACGCTGTTTGGCGCCGTGTTGATGTATTACTACATCCCGAAGGGTTTCTTCCCGACGGAAGACACCGGCTTCATCTCGGCGACGGTCGAGGGGCCGGCGGACATCTCGTTCAAGGCGATGTTCGAGAGGCTGGCACGTATCACCGACATCGTGCGCAAGGACGCCTCCGTCGACTACGTCAACTCGACGGTCGGCGTCGGCGGCCCGAACGCGACCAATAACACAAGTCGCCTGTTCATTGCGCTCAAGCAGCGCGGCACGCGCCCGCCCGTGACCGAGGTGATCCAGCGCCTGCGCCGGGCCACCAGCCAGGTCACCGGCATGCGGACGTTCTATGTGCCGGTGCAGAACATCAACATCACCGGCCGTTTCTCGAAGAGCGAGTGGCAGTACACACTGCAGTCGAGCGACACGAAGGCACTGTACGAGGTGTCGCCGCTACTGTCTGACAAGATCGCCGCGCTCCCCGGCTTCCGCGACGTTACGACCGACCTTTACATCAAGAATCCGGAAGTCACGATCGAGATTGATCGTGAGCGCGCTGCGGTCTACGGCATCTCGATCGACCAGGTCCGTCAGGAGCTGTTCAACGCCTTCGGCAGCCGGCAGGTGTCGACCATTTACACCGCCGCCAACGACTACCAGGTCATTCTCGAGGCAACACCCGAGTTCCAGGCCGATCCGAAGGCGCTCGATAAGATCTTCCTGAAGACTGCGGCTGGGGCGGCGCCCTCCGCCGGCGGCGGCGTCAACGGCGTCGGCGTGCTCAACGGTCCGGCCATTCCGCTCTCGGCGGTGACGCGCCTCGTGCCGACCGTCGGGCCGCTGCAGGTCAATCACCAGGGCCAGCAGCCCGCGGTCACGATCTCCTTCAACCTCGAGCCGGGCTACGCGATCGGCTCCGCCGCGGACGCCGTCCGCCAGCTCGAGCGCGAAGCCAACCTGCCGGCCTCGATCGTCAGCGACTTCCAGGGCAGCGCCAAGGTTTCGGAAGACTCGAAGAAGGGGCAGGGCGTGCTCGTCCTCGCCGCCGTGTTCGCTGCTTACGTGATCCTCGGCATCCTGTACGAAAGCTTCATCCACCCGATCACGATTATTTCCGGCCTGCCGTCGGCCGGCATCGGCGCGCTGATCGTGCTGATGCTGTTCGGAATGGACCTTTCGGTCATCGCGATGATCGGCATTGTGATGCTGGTCGGCATCGTCAAGAAAAACGCGATCATGATCATCGACTTTGCACTTGAACGGCGTCGTGTCGGGCTCAGTGCCGAGGCCGCGATCCGGGAAGCCTGCCTGCTGCGCTTCCGGCCGATCATGATGACCACTTTCGCCGCCATCTTCGGTGCCTTGCCGATCGCACTCGGCACCGGCGCCGGCGCGGAGTTGCGCCAACCACTCGGCATCGCGGTCGTGGGTGGTCTCTGCTTCTCGCAGCTGCTCACGCTCTACATCACGCCGGTCGTCTATCTCTACCTCGACCGCATCGATCGCCAGCTCAAGCGCCGCCTCGAGCCGCAGCTTGAGGAGGTGCCGGAAGCGCCGACGCGTCCGGCGGTCGCCGCCGAGTAGGCAGCCGCGACGAATGTTCGACGGCGAATGGAGCACCTCCATTCGCTGTTTTTCTTTTTGCTAGATCGAGAAGCTGGTACCGCAGCCGCAGGACGCGGTGGCAACCGGATTGTTGATCTTGAACGACGCGCCGATCAGGTCGTCGACGTAATCGATCTCGGCGCCCGCCATGTATTGCTGCGACATGGCGTCGATCAGCACCACGGCGCCGTCGCGCTCCAGAACGAGGTCATCGGCGGCCCTGGCACGGTCGAAATCGAACTTGTACTGGAAGCCGGAGCAGCCGCCGCCCTCGACCGACACGCGCAGCATGGAGCCGGCCGGCTCCTTCTGCAGGATCGCGCCGATCCGGCGCGCCGCCCGTTCGCTCAAAGTCACAGCCGTGCTCATGCTGGCACTGTCCTCGCAAGTGGTTGCCATATAGTTAGGTACGGAGCCAGACTGGGTCAATTGCCGGTCAGGTCGGCGGTGGTGCGATGGTTTTCGGGGCGTTGCACAGACAATTGCTGGTTCTGCTGCTTGCGGGTGGGGTGACGGCGGGCTGCTCGTCGAAAGACCAGCCGGCGGCAGTCGACCCGAATCTCGTGCCTACCGACTACCGCAAGGAGATCGTCGAGCTCATGCCGACCCGGGTGGAGGACCCGACCAACATTCGCGAGGCAGGAGTCACCGACCCGTTTCTCGGCCCCATCCCCGGCGGTGGCACGCGTTACATGGTTTGTGTGCGCTTCAACCCGCGCAACTACAACAAGGATTACGTCGGAGCCATCGAACGTGTGGGCTTTTTCTACGCCGGCAAGCTTAATCAGTTCGTGAAGGCGGAAGCCGGCGAATGCCGTTCCGCGGCGTACAAGCCGTTCCCGGAGCTCGAAAAGATTTGTTACGGCAAGACGTGCAACTGAAGCGTGCCGGCTACGCCTCCGACCCCGCGCGCAGTCGCGGGCGCCTGGTGGCGGAGCCGCCGAGCGCGACGCGCAGCGACTTCCGGCGTGATTGCGACCGCGTCATCCATTCGACGGCGTTTCGCCGCCTTGCGCACAAGACCCAGGTGTTCGTCTATCATGAGGGCGATCATTTCCGCACGCGTCTCACCCACACGCTCGAGGTCACCCAGATCGCGCGCTCGCTTGCGCGCGCGCTGACGCTTGACGAGGATCTGGCGGAAGTCTCTGCGCTTGGTCACGACCTCGGTCATCCGCCGTTCGGTCACGCCGGTGAGCGCGCGCTCGATCGATGTCTCGCGCAACATGGTGGTTTCGACCACAACGCTCAGACGCTGGCGGTGGTGACGCGCCTCGAGCGGCGCTATGCCAGCTTCGACGGCCTCAACCTGACCTGGGAGACGTTGGAGGGCCTGGTCAAGCACAACGGCCCGCTCGTCGACCGTGCGGGCATTCCTGTTCCGCGCCACGGCAAGACCCAATTGCCCGCCGAGATCACCGACTATTGCCGCCGGCAAGACCTCGAGCTGTGGAGCCATGCGAGCGGCGAGGCGCAGGCCGCGGCGATCGCCGACGACATCGCCTACGACGCGCACGACATCGACGACGGGCTGCGCGCCAACCTGTTCGTGCTCGACGATCTCGCGGACGTGCCGTTCGTCGGCGACATCCTGCGCGAGGTCGACGCCGCGCATGCCGGGCTCGATCCGATCCGGCGCGCCCACGAGGTGGTCCGCCGGGTGATCACGCGCATGATCGAGGACGTGATCGGCGAGAGTCGCCGCCGCCTGTCGGCGCTTGCGCCCGGCGATGTCGGTGCGCTCCGCGCCGCAAGTCGGCCGGTGATCGGCTTCTCGCCCGCGATGGCGCAGGCCGACCGGGCGATCAAGGGCTTTCTCAACCCGCGCATGTACCGGCATGCCCGGGTTGCGGCCATCATGTCCGACGCCGAAAAGGTCGTCAGCGACCTGTTCGGGCGTTACCTGACAAACCCTGCGGAATTACCTGTGGAATGGCACATGCAGCTTGCGCCCGATGAGGCCGCGCGAGCCCGGCGGATCGGCGACTTCATCGCCGGAATGACCGACCGATTGGCCCTGATCGAGCACGCTCGGCTTTTTGACTCGACTCCTGAATTACGTTAGGCGCGTAGCTACTTTCGGCTTCGCCGCGCGCGACGTCGGTTCTCAGCGAAGGTCCTCATGGCCGGCGGCGGCACCCATATTTTTGCGCTCATGCTCGAACGCGTGCGCGGAGCTATTGCCGCGCTCGCCGCGGCGGGGACCGTGCCGATCGGTCTCGATCTCTCCCGCATCGTGGTCGAGCCGCCGCGCGAGGCGTCGCATGGCGACATGGCCACCAACGCCGCGATGGTGCTGGCCAAGGACGCCGGCAAAAAACCGCGCGAACTCGCCGACGCCATCGCCGAGAAGTTGCGCAAGGATCCGCTGGTCGCGGCCGTCGATGTTGCCGGCCCGGGCTTCATCAACCTGACGCTCAAGCCGGCCGCCTGGATGCAGGCGTTGCGTGATGCGATTGCTGCCGGCCGCGATTACGGCCGCAGCAAGCTCGGCGGCGGTGAAAAAGTGAACGTCGAATACGTCTCCGCCAATCCGACCGGGCCGATGCACATCGGTCATTGCCGCGGCGCGGTGTTCGGCGACGCGCTGGCGAGCCTGCTGGCGTTCACCGGCCACGATGTCACACGCGAGTATTACATCAACGACGCCGGCAAGCAGGTCGACGTGCTCGCGCGCTCAGCCTTCCTGCGCTATCGCGAGGCGCTCGGGGAGAACATCGGCGAAATTCCGGAAGGGCTTTATCCGGGCGACTACCTCAAGGAGTGCGGCGGCGAGCTGGCCGCCGATTACGGCGGACAGCTCAAGGCAATGCCCGAGGAGCAGTGGCTGCCGATCGTGCGCGAGCGCGCCGTCAACATGATGGTCGCGGAAATCCGCAACGACCTCGCGGCGCTGCGCGTCGTGCACGACGTGTGGTTCTCGGAGCGCTCGCTGGTCGAAGGCTCGCCCGACGAGATCGTGTTCACGGGGCAGGTGAGCGACGACGCGGCGTCCACACCGCACCGTACGCCACCCGTTGATCAGGTCGGGAAGACGATCGAGGACCTGCGCGCCCAGGGCCATGTCTACGAAGGCCGCCTGCCGCCACCCAAGGGTGGGGAGGTCGAGGACTGGGAGGATCGCGAGCAAACGCTCTTCCGCTCGACGGCGTTTGGCGACGACGTCGACCGTCCGCTCAAGAAATCCGACGGCAGCTACACCTATTTTGCGTCCGACATTGCCTATCACAAGAACAAGGTCGAGCGCGGCTTCCGCAACCTCATCGACGTGTGGGGCGCCGATCACGGCGGTTACGTCAAGCGGATGAACGCGGCAGTGCAGGCGGTGAGCGGCGGCAAGGCCGTGCTCGACGTGAAGCTCATCCAACTGGTGAAGCTCCTGCGGGCCGGCCAGCCGGTGAAGATGTCGAAGCGTGCGGGCGAGATCGTGATGTCGCGTGATGTGGTCGGCGAGGTCGGCCGCGACGCTGTGCGCTTCATGATGCTCTATCGCAAGAACGACGCCGTGCTCGAGTTCGACCTGACGAAGGTGATCGAGCAGTCGAAGGACAACCCGGTCTTCTACGTCCAGTACGGCCACGCCCGCGGGCAGTCGATCTTCCGCAATGCCCGCGAGGTCGTGCCCGATTTGCCGACCGACGCTGCGGCCCGCCGGGCCGTACTCGGCAAGGCCGACCTCAACCGCCTGACCGAGCCGGGCGAGCTCTCATTGGTCCGCAAGATCGCGGTTTTTCCGCGCATCGTCGAAGCCGCCGCCGCGGCCCATGAACCCCACCGGGTTGCCTTTTACCTCTATGAATTAGCAAGTGAATTTCACGCTCTCTGGTCACATTTACGCTTCATTATCCAGAATGATCCCATCATGACCACGGCCCGTCTGGCGATGGTGCAAGGCGTGGTCGATGTGCTGGCCGCTGGGTTAGGATTGCTCGGGGTTGGTGCACCGGACGAAATGCGTGATCGCGGCAGCGATCAAGTCTAGCCGGGCAGCTTGGGGGCCGCGGGACCATCCGGCCAGCCGTAACAACTAACGAGAAATGCCGATGGCGGACGACAACACGGCGCGGCGAGGGTACCCGTACAGCCGGGGCAATCCCGACCTGGGACCGCGCGCGTCGGACACCGACCCGCTCACTGAACTCGCCCGCCTGATCGGTCAGACCAGGCCCTTTGATCCGGCGCCGCGCGGCAACGGCCGCGACCATGAGTGGCCGGGCGCTCACCCGCCGATGCCGCGCGCCGCAGCGCTGCCGCTGGGCGCGGACTATCGCGACGACCAGTATGCGCATGAGCCGGCCTACGACGATCAGCAGCCTCAGCAGGGCTACGAGCAGAATCAGTACGAGCCGCAGACCGACTACGGCCAGGCTCATCCGCAAGCGCCGTACTACGGCGACAACGGCCAGCTGGCAGTGGACGATCCCTACGCTCCGCAGCAGTACGAATACGATGAGCCCCCGCCGCGCCGCCGCAGCGGGCTCGTGACCGTCATCGTCGTGATCGGCCTTGGGCTGCTCGGCGCAGCCGGCGCCTATGGCTATCGCAGCTTCACCAACGGCGGGGTTCCGGCCACGCCGCCGCTGATCAAGGCCGACTCCGGCCCGAACAAAGTCGCGCCCGCCCAGCAGGGCGAGGGCGGCACGAACAAGCAGATCTATGATCGCGTCGGCAGCGGCGCGCAAACCGAGAAGATCGTCTCGCGCGAGGAACAGCCGGTCGATGTGAAGCCGGCCAACGCGCGTCCGGCCTACGTGCCCGCGCCATCGGCCGGTGCGCCCTCAGTCGGTGCTGCCGCCAACCAGATGCCGCAGTCATGGCCCAATCCGCCCGGCGCAACGGTGCAGCAACAGCAGCCGGGCGGTGCACAGCCTGACGCGCGCAAGGTCCGTACCGTCACCATCCGGCCCGATCAGGGCTCCGCACAGGCTCCGGCCGCGGCTCCGTCGCCACCCGCTGCAGCAGCGGTAGCGCCTGCGCCGGCTCCGCGCGCCGCGCCGCCGGCCGATTCGGCCACCGCAGCCGCCCAGGCACCGGCTCCGGCACGTCCGGTTGCGCCGGCTCCCCGCGCGCACACGAATGCTCCGCTCTCACTGACCCCGCAGGGGGCGAGTGAGCGCATGGCCTCGGCCGAACCGCGCTCCATCGCCCCGTCGTCAGCGCCCGCCGCAGGCGGCGGTGGTGGCTATGTCGTCCAGCTTTCCGCGCAGAAGAGCGAGGGAGAGGCCTCCGCCGCCTTCCGCTCGGCGCAGGCGCGCTACCCGAACTTGCTGGGCAACCGGCAGCTGATCGTCCGCCGCAAGGAGATCGCCGGGAAGGGCACCTTCTACGGCGCGCAGGTCGGGCCTTTCGCGAGCCGCGAGGACGCCAACCAGCTGTGCGAGGGGCTCAAGTCGGCCGGCGGCACCTGCATCGTGCAGCGGAACTAGCCGTCTGATCCGGCGGGAACGAACTAACTTCTTGACCCATAACGGAATCGCGGGCTAAGCGCGGGCATGGTCGCGCGCGCTTTCATCACCGGTCTGGCCGGCCCGGCGTTGACGCCGGAGGAGCGTACGTTCCTGCGCGAAACCCAGCCGTGGGGCTTCATCCTTTTCAAGCGAAATATCCAGACACCCTCTCAAGTAGCTGATCTTGTTGAGCAGTGCCGCGCAAGCATCAACGATCCTGGGGCCCCGGTCCTGATCGACCAGGAAGGCGGGCGTGTGCAGCGGCTGGGTCCGCCGCACTGGCCGGCATACCCGCCGGGGGGTGCCTACGGGAAGATCTACGACGCTGACGCAACCGCCGGCGCGGCCGCGGCCCGCCTTGGGGCACGATTGATCGCGGCCGATCTCACCGCGCTCGGCATCGATGTGGACTGCCTTCCGGTGGCGGATGTGCCGGCCGCCAAGGCCGATCCTGTCATCGGTGACCGTGCTTATGGCGCCAATCCGAGCAAGGTTTCGGCACTCGCCAAGGCGGCGGCCGAGGGGCTGCTGGCCGGCGGGGTGCTGCCGGTCGTCAAGCATATGCCCGGCCATGGTCGCGCCAATGCCGACAGCCACCACAAGCTGCCGGTGGTAGGGGCCGACCGCGCAACCCTCGACGTGACCGACTTTGCCGCCTTCCGTCCGCTGGCCAATCTGCCCCTTGGCATGTCGGCCCATGTCGTGTTCACAGCGTGCGACCCGCACCTTCCGGCCACCACGTCGCGCACTATGATCGACCAGGTGATTCGAAAATCCATTGGATTCGACGGGCTTTTGATGACCGACGACATCTCGATGCAGGCTCTGAAAGGCTCGATCGGCGAGCGCACCGCGGCAGCGCTCGCGGCCGGCTGCGACATCGTCCTCCATTGCAACGGCAAGCTCGATGAGATGCGCCAGGTGGCGGCGAATGCGCCCCTTCTTACCGGCAAGTCGGCGAAGCGCGCCGCTTCGGCACTCGCCGCGCGCCGCAGACCTGAGCCCCTCGACCTTCCCGTCGCGCGCGCCGAGTTCGCGCGCATGATGGGGCGCAGCGAAACCGTGGCGCGCGCATGACCGCCGAGATCATTCCGTTCACGACGACCGAGACGACCGAGCGTGCGAGCGACGAACCCGCGCTCATCGTCGACGTCGAGGGCTTCGAAGGTCCGCTCGACCTTCTGCTCACGCTCGCGCGCGAACAGAAAGTCGATCTCGCCAAGATTTCCATCCTGGCGCTCGCCAATCAGTACCTCGCCTTCATCGAGGAAGCGCGGCGTATGCGGCTCGAGCTTGCTGCCGACTATCTGGTGATGGCGGCGTGGCTCGCCTATCTCAAGTCGCGTCTGCTGTTGCCCGAAGTGGGCGGCGCCGAAGGCCAGACTGCGGCCGAGATGGCCGCGGCACTCGCGCTGCGATTGCGCCGGCTCGAGGCGATCCGCATTGCGGCCGGGCAGCTATTCGAACGGCCGCAGCTCGGGCGCGACGTGTTCGATCGCGGCAATCCGGAGCCGATCGAGGAGATCCGCAAGCCGGAATGGTCGGCGACGCTCTACGACCTGCTCACCGCCTACACCCGCGAGCGCCAGAAACAGGCGCTGGCGCGCGTGCGCTTCGCCAAGCGCACGGTCTGGTCGCTCGCCGAGGCGCGCGCTGCGCTTGAGCGGCTGATCGGCATCAGCACCGATTGGGCGCCGCTCGACCAGTTCCTGATCGACTATCTCGTCGAACCATCGATGCGCGCGACGGTGCTGGCATCGAGCCTTGCGGCGACGCTCGAACTCGTGCGCGAAGGCGGGATCGAGCTGCATCAACACCAGGCGTTTGCGCCGATCTACCTGCGCAAGCGTCCAGACGAATCTTCACCGCTGTCGGGCGAACCCGCGCCCGCCGGCACCAAACAATAAAAGCGGGGGAGCAATCCGATGGCGAGCTTGGCCGAGAAACGCAAGATCAAGATGGTGGAAGAAGAACAACCGGACGACGCCGCCAACGCGCGCCCCGAGGAACTGCGACTGCTGGAAGCACTGCTGTTTGCGGCCGGCGAGCCTGTCGATGAAAAGGCCTTGGCCAAGCGTCTGCCGCAGGGCACCGACGTCAAGGCGACGCTGCGCAAGCTGCAGGCGGAATACGCGCCGCGCGGCGTGAACCTCATGCATATCGGCAGCAAGTGGGTGTTCCGCACTGCCAACGATCTGGCTTGGCTGCTGACCCATGAATCGGTGCAGTCGCGGAAACTGTCGCGCGCCGCCATGGAGACCCTCGCCATCATCGCCTACCATCAGCCGGTGACGCGTGCCGAGATCGAGGAGATCCGCGGCGTCACCGCCGCCAAGGGCACGGTCGATGTATTGCTCGAAACCGGGTGGATCAGGCCGCGCGGCCGCCGCAAGGCGCCCGGCCGCCCACTGACATACGGCACCAATGACAACTTCCTGTCACAGTTCGGGTTGGAAACTCTGAGCGATCTGCCCGGCCTGGAGGAGCTCAAGGGTGCCGGCCTGTTCGACGGCGCATTGCCGTCGGGCTTCGAGGTGCCGACGCCTTCGGACGATCCCGCGTTGCGGGAGGATGAGGATCCACTCGATCCGGGCGATCTCGATTTGGGACTGGCGCCAAAACCGGAAGAATAAAAAGATTTTCCGCGCGATCGTCGCGGAACCGATCGTTGGGGCGCCCGTTCTGGTTCAAACGGGGAGGGCGCAATGCGATCCGAAGACGCTCGACTCAAGGCCGCCGACTACGCTGCCCGTGCCGACGATGCGTTCGACGAGGAGACTCGCCGCTTGTTCCTGCAGTTGCGCGACATGTGGACGAGGCTGGCCGACAGCATCGAGTTCGACGACGAGCAGTGGCCGAACGGATCGGCCGCGTAGAGGGTCGCCGGCACCGGGATGCCGCAACACAGTGCCGGAATCTTGCTCTATCGCCGCGCGGCGCCCGGCATTGAAATCCTGTTGCTGCATTTCGGCGGGCCGTTCTGGCGCGGCAAGGATGCGGGCGCCTGGTCGATCCCCAAGGGACTGTGTGAGCCCGGCGAAACGCCGCTTGCGGCGGCGCGGCGCGAGTTTCTCGAGGAGACCGGATCATCCGTTGATGGCGAGGCCACTGAACTCGGCGATTTCCGGCAAAGCGGGGGGAAGATCATCACCGCATTCGCGATCGAGGGCGACTTCGATATCGCGGGATTCAAGAGCAATACATTCAGTGTGGAATGGCCGCCGGCGTCGGGGCGCATGCAGGAATTTCCGGAGGCCGATCGAGCCGGCTGGTTTTCCTCTGATGAGGCGCTGGCAAAAGTGACAAAGGGGCAGGTGCCGATCGTGCGGCGGCTGCTCGAAATGCTCGGCGGCTAGGCGGACGCCTGCGCGGCTTGCGGGTCCCACAGCGCGACCAGCGAGGACGTGAAACGCAGGCCGATCATCTCGGCACGCCGCCACACCACGCGCACCTGGACCTGGGTGTTCTCGGCCGCCATGAATTCAACCGCGAAAAGCTCGGGCACGCTTGTCGGTTCCTCGAACAAAAGCTTGGCGCCGCCCGGTGAGATGTCGATCAGCATGCATTCGCCGGCGACGGTACCGCCGAGGCGCACCACCTTCACCGGTGTGCGCATCAGCACGCGCGCGCGGTCGTCGGCCTGCGCGCGTCCGAGCATCGTGCCGAAGTCCGTCAGGCGGAACTTCGCGCCCGGATTGATGCAGAGCTGGTTCATGACCGCCGGATGCCCGATCTCGATCAGCGTTTGCGTGACCTGCTCATCGAGGCGATTGCGTTTGGCGATGGCGATCTGATGCTCGGGCGTCGAATATCCAGCGATCGCGATCAACTCGCTGCTGGTCAACGACGGCGCGTGGGTGAGCACCGGTCCCGCGACTTCGGCCACGCCGTGACGCGAGAGCGTGTGGATCAGGCGCTTGGGCGCATTGCGCAGCGGCGCGATGCGCGCCGAGGCTTCCGCCAGCGCATCGGTGTCGACACCGTTGGTCTGGCGCAGGAACACCTCACCGAACAGCGTGACGGCCTCGTCGTCGAGCGCCGGCGCATAGTGCAGGAACAGTTCGGTGATGCGGATAAAGATACGGCCGCGCGTCTGGGTCGACGCCGACCGAAGCGCTTCCTCGACGTCGGCCAACAATTTTCGGCGCGCTTCGGCCGCCGTGCCTTGGTAACTCATCGCCACAACATGCAAGGGGCGACTGCCACCCCATCCAATTGCCGATTTTCAGGCACGTGCATTAATAACTTGCCATCAGAGGCGAGGTTATTGGCCGTTCTGCGGTGGCCGCGGGGCACGCGCCGGTACGCTGTTAACCTTGTTGGCGCGGGCGGTGGGGCCGAAATCGGCGCGGCATCGAGAAACCTTGTTTTTGCCTCCCCTGCGGCCTACCTTGCTTAATAATCGCTAAAAAGCGCCCCGCGCAGCGCGCCAGCAGAAAATTGGACCGGTTGTGCGCTCGGCCGGGGGGTTACAATCAGGAATTCCGCGTTCGCGGCGGTGGCCGCTGAAGCGCGCCCGAACAGAGGGTCAGTTCATGGGTACTTTCGGCATCTGGCACTGGATCGTCGTCATCGTGTTGGCTGTTTTGCTGTTCGGCGGCCGCGGCAAGATTTCCGGGTTGATGGGTGACTTCGCTCAAGGCATCAAGGCGTTCAAAAAAGGCATGACCGAAGACGATTCCGCCAAGGCGACCGACCCGGCGAAAGACGCCAAGATCATCGATCACGCCGGCGATCCGAGCCTCAAGACCCGCGCCGAAACCGAGCGCAAGGTCGAAGGCAGCAACGTCTAGCCAAACCGGCGCTGCGTTGAACGGTCGCGGAGGTCTCGCTCGCCGAAGCGCCTCCGGGAGTTGCAAAGGCAATGTTCGATATCGGGTGGAGTGAGCTTCTGGTCATCGCGGTGGTGGCGCTTGTCGTCATCGGCCCGAAGGAATTGCCCGGAGTGCTGCGCTCGCTCGGACACTGGATGGGCAAGATCCGGCGCATGGCGTCGGAGTTCCAGAGCCAGTTCCAGGAGGCGATGCGTGAGGCGGAAATGGCCGACCTCAAGAAGCACGCCGACGATCTCAGCCAGAGCGTGCGGGACCTGACCTCGGGCGTGGATCCTTATGGAATCGCGCGCGACGTCGAGGCGTCGATCACGGGCGCCGCCCCCGCGACACCGCCGGCCACCGAGCCTGCTGCTGCACCGGTACCGGCGGTTCCTGACGCGACACGTGCGGCAGTGCCCGTTGCTGAATCTACCCCGGTCGCCGATGCACCGGCGACCGCGCCCGACACGCCGCCGCCCGTGAAAGGTGCGGCATGAGCCAGGAAGACATCGATTCAACCAAAGCGCCGTTGCTCGATCATCTGATCGAGTTGCGCACGCGTCTGATCAAGGCGGTGGTTGCCTTCACCATCGCCTGCATCGGCTGCTTTTTTTTCGCGCGGCAAATCTATGACGTGCTCACCTGGCCCTACCTCTGGGTAGCGGGCCCCACCGCCAAATTTATCTACACGGGTCTGCTCGAGTATTTCATCGTGCAGCTCAAGCTTGCCATGTTCGGCGGTGCGTTCCTGGCGTTTCCGGTGATCGCCACGCAAATATACATGTTCGTGGCGCCCGGGCTTTATCGCAAAGAGCGCCAGGCCTTCTTGCCTTACCTGATCGCGACACCCTTCTTCTTCGTGCTCGGCGCGCTGTGCGTTTACGCCGTGGTCTGGCCGATGCTCGCGCGTTTTTCGATCAGCATGCAGCAGGCCGGGGGCGAGGGGCAGGCCGCAATCGAATTGCTCCCCAAGGTCGACGACTACCTCACACTGATGATGAAGCTCGTCTTGGCCTTCGGCATCGCCTTCCAGCTGCCGGTGATCCTGACGCTGCTGGGCCGTATCGGCATCATCACGTCGAAACAACTCAAGGAGAAGCGGCGCTATTTCATCGTCGGCTGCTTTATCGTTGCGGCGGTGCTCACGCCGCCCGACGTGCTCAGCCAGTTCTCCCTCGCGGTTCCGTTGATGATCCTTTACGAGGGCTCGATTTTCGCGGTCCGTATGGTCGAGAAAAAGGCGGAGGCTGAAGCGGCCGCGGCCGCCGCGGCGGCAGCCAAACCCGATGCCAGTCCCGAGGCCAACCCGGCGGAATAGCCCGCTCCGCGCCGGTCGTGCGCGGCCCGGAGGCGCGGAAATAGAGCCATATTCACGGGCTCTGGAATCTGGCACGTGAGTTCCTGAACCGACCGCCGAAAGACCCCTGCCATGCACGACATCCGCTGGATCCGCGAGAACCCCGACGCGTTCGACCGCGCGCTGGCGCGGCGCGGCCTGCAAGGCGAGGCGAAGCGGCTCGCCGGCTTGGACGAGCGCCGCCGCGCCGTGATCCAGAAACTCGAGGTGGCGCAGGCGCGCCGCAACGCGGCCTCGAAGGAGGTCGGCGAAGCCAAGAAGAAGAAGGACGAGGCCACCGCCCAGAAGCTGATGGCGGAGGTCAACCAGCTCAAGGAATCGATTCCGGCGATGGAGGCAGAAGAGAAGGCCGCCTCGGCCGAGCTCGACGCCGCCCTGGCGCAGATCCCGAACTTGCCGCTCGCCGAAGTGCCGGACGGCAAGGATGCCAACGACAACGTCGAGCATCACCACTTCGGGGCGAAGCGGAACTATTCGTTCACGCCCAAGCAGCATTTCGATCTCGGCGAAGCGCTCGGCATGATGGATTTCGAGGCCGCCGCCAAACTGTCGGGCGCGCGCTTCGTGGTGCTCAAGAAGGGTTTGGCTCGGTTGGAGCGTGCGATTGGGCAATTCATGCTCGACCTGCACACGAACGAACATGGGTATGTCGAAATCAGTCCGCCGCTGCTGGTGCATGAGATTGCACCTTATGGGACTGGCAATTTGCCCAAAGCCGCCGACGACATGTTTTGTACACGCGAAGGTCTTTGGCTCATCCCGACCGCCGAGGTCCCGCTCACCAATCTGGTGCGCGAGCAGATCTTGGACGAAGATACGCTGCCGCTGCGAATGACCGCCTGCACGCCATGCTTCCGCGCCGAAGCCGGCGCCGCCGGCAAGGACACGCGCGGCATGATCCGCCAGCACCAGTTCACCAAGGTCGAGCTCGTGTCGATTACGACGCCGGAGAAGAGCAAGGACGAGCACGAGCGCATGCTGTCCTGCGCCGAGGAAATCCTGCGCCGACTGGACCTGCATTACCGGGTGGTCACGCTCTGCACCGGCGACATGGGCTTTGCCTCGCAGAAGACCTACGACATCGAAGTGTGGCTGCCGGGGCAGGGGATGTACCGCGAGATTTCGTCCTGCTCGGTGTGCGGTGACTTCCAGGCGCGGCGCATGCAAGCGCGGTATCGCACCAAGGAAGGCCGCGCGGTGCGCCACGTACACACGCTCAACGGCTCCGGCGTCGCCGTCGGCCGCGCGATGATCGCGGTGATGGAAAATTACCAGCAGGAGAACGGCTCGATCGCCGTGCCCGCGGCGCTGCAGCCCTACATGGGCGGGATGACGGTGATCGAGAAGGCGTAATGCGTATCCTTATCACCAACGACGACGGTATCCATGCGCCAGGCCTTGACGTCTGCGCTGAGATTGCGCGGGCGTTGTCGGACGACGTCTGGATCGTCGCGCCTGAGACCGATCAGTCGGGTGTCGCGCATTCGCTCTCGCTCAATGATCCGCTGCGGCTGCGCCAGATCGAGGACCGCCGTTTCGCGGTGAAGGGCACGCCGACCGACAGTGTCGTGATGGGCGTGCGCCACATCCTCCACGGCAAGGGGCCCGACCTCGTGCTCTCCGGTGTGAACCGCGGCCGCAATGTCGCCGAGGACGTCACCTATTCCGGCACCATTGCCGGCGCGATCGAGGGCACCATCCTCGGCGTTCCATCGTTCGCATTGTCGCTGTCGTTCGGCGCGCAGAGCCGCCAGAAACCGTTCTGGGAAACCGCGATCGCGCACGCGCCCGGCGTCATCCGCAAAGTGCTCGACGCCAAGATCCCGCACAACGTGCTCATCAATGTGAACTTTCCCGATTGCGCGCCTGACGCGGTGAAAGGCATCGCCGTCGCCGCGCAGGGTCACCGCGGGCCGGAGCTTCTCAAGATCGAGGCGCGCAACGATGGCCGCGGCAATCCCTACTACTGGATCGCCTACGATCGCCGCGAACGGCCGGCGCCGGGGCAGGGAACCGACCTTGCCGCGCTCGCCGACAACCGCATCTCGGTGACGCCGCTGCGCCTCGACATGACCGACGAGCCGTTCATGACGAAGCTCGCCGGAGTGCTGACGTAATGGCGCGCCCGACCGACGACAGCGTTGAGCGGATGGAATTCCTGCTCAACCTGCGTCGCAGCGGGATCATGGATGCGAACGTGCTGCGCGCCATGGACGAGGTGACGCGTGAGCATTTCGTTCCGCCCGAGCACGCGCCGGCGGCTTACGCCGATCATGCACTGCCGATCGCCTGCGGACAGACCATCAGTCAGCCTTATGTCGTCGCCTACATGAGCGAGCAGCTCGGCGTGCGCCCCGAGCATCGCGTGCTCGAGATCGGCACCGGCTCAGGCTATCAGGCCGCGGTGCTGTCGCGGCTGGCGCGCGAAGTCGTTTCGGTCGAGCGCTATCGCACGCTGGCCGACACTGCGCGCAAGCGCCTCGTGACGCTCGGCTACAAGAACGTGTCGGTGTTCGCCGCCGACGGCATGCTCGGCGCGCCCGACAGGGCGCCGTTCGATCGCATCATGGTCACGGCGGCGGCGACCGAAGTTCCTCCGGCGCTGATCGAGCAGCTCGCCGAGGGCGGTGTGATGTTGCTGCCGCTCGGTGCGCAAGCCGACGCGCAGAACATCGTCAGGTTGACCAAGTCGGGAGGGGAGATCGCGCGCGAAACGCTGCTGCCCGTGCGCTTTGTGCCGCTGTTGCCGGGCAAGGCGCGCGAACTCTAGGCGTGATCGCCGAAGATTGGCTTCCGGTTTTCGGCCAAGGATGACGCCCGCCAATAAACTTTGCGCGCCAGTCACTTCCACTTAACGTTAGGGTTGTCTTTACGACGATTAAGGGAACCTTTCCCATTTAATTCAACATTTACCCGCCCATCGCTTTACTCGTCGCTTGTGTTTTTTGCGTACGAGTGGGTTGGGGCATGCGTAAACACGTAACGTTGGTGCTGCGCGGCGCTGTGCTGGTTGCGCTCGCGGGTGGGGTCGCGGCTTGCAGCGGGGACACGCACCGGTTTGCCAGCAATCCGTTTGGATCACGCCAGGAAACCACCGGGTCGGTTCAGCAGGCGCAGACCGCGCCGGTCGGCCGGGTGGAGTCGCGGCCGCTGCATGTCGGGCCGCCGCCGGCGACCCAGCCCGCAGTTGTGTCGTCGCGCCAGGGAGGCGCAGGGACTTATCAGCCCGCGCGCAATGACATTACCGGCTCGGTGAGGCAGCCTGCGACGCCGCAGTCGCAGTGGACCTGGGATGGCGGCACGCCGGTCACGGTGGCGCAGGGCGAGACCATCGAGTCGATCTCGTTGCGCTACAACGTGCCTGAGCATGCGCTGATGCAGGCCAACAACCTGCACCGGAATTCGGTGCTGAGCTCCGGCCAGCGCATTGTCATTCCGCGCCGCGTTGCGGGCGCGCCGCTGGCGATCGCGCCGCCGGTGACGAGGCCGGCGACCAAGCCGGCCGCCGTCGCCGCCGTGTCAGGCGTGACCCATGTGGTGGCGCCGGGCGAGACGCTGCTCGGCATTGCGCAACACTACAAGAAGAGCGTGCGCGAAGTTGCCGCCGCCAACCGGCTCCAGTACGACCATCCGCTCAAGATCGGCGACAGGCTGATCATCCCGGGCGGCGCGCCGGCCAAGGTCGCCGCAGCGCCCGCGACCCAGAAACCGCAGACCGTCGCGGTGGCGCCGCAGCAGACCAGCGTTCGCGTGCATACGCCGGCGCCGCAAGCCGCGGCTGAGCAGACAGCAACCGCCGCTGCGCCGCAGTTCCGCTGGCCGGTGCGCGGCCGTGTCATCTCCGGCTTCGGCCCGATGACCAATGGGCAGCAGAACGACGGCATCAATCTCGCCGTGCCGGAAGGCACTGCGGTGCGCGCCGCCGAAGACGGCGTGGTGGCTTACTCAGGCAACGAGCTCAAGGGCTACGGCAACCTGGTGTTGGTGCGCCACTCCAACGGCTTCGTCAGCGCCTATGCACACGCCAGCGAGCTGATGGTGAAGAAGGGCGACACCGTCCGCCGTGGGCAGGTGATCGCGCGTTCCGGCGCCACCGGCACCGTGCCGGCGCCGCAGTTGCACTTCGAGATCCGCAAGGGCTCGGTGCCGGTCGATCCGATGCAGTTCCTGCCCGGCGCATAAGCGACCCCGAAAAGTGGATCCGGATTTTCGGACTAGGTTGCGCTAAAAAAAAGTCAACCGATCTTCACGCCCTGACGGCCGGCGAGGTCCTGGATGTATTGCCAGGCCACGCGGCCCGAGCGCGAGCCGCGCGTCGTCGCCCATTCCAGCGCCTCGCGCCGCAATGTCTCCGCATCGGCCGGAATTTTGAAGTGGGCGACGTAGCCGTCCACCATGGCAAGGAACTCGTCCTGGCTGCAGCGGTGGAACCCGAGCCACAGGCCGAAGCGATCCGACAGCGACACCTTCTCCTCGACCGCCTCGCCGGGATTGATCGCGGTGGAGCGCTCGTTCTCGATCATGTCGCGCGACATCAGGTGGCGGCGGTTCGACGTGGCGTAGAGGATCACGTTCTCCGGACGGCCCTCGATGCCGCCTTCGAGCACGGCCTTGAGCGACTTGTACGAGGTGTCCTCGGTGTCGAACGACAAGTCGTCGCAGAACAGGATGAAGCGATAGGGCAACCCGCGCACGAGCGTCATCAGCTCAGGCAGGCTCTCGATGTCTTCACGGTGGATCTCGACGAGCTTGAGCAATCCGGCTTTCTTGCCGAGCGCGGCATTGATCGAGGCATGCGCCGCCTTGACCAGCGACGACTTGCCCATGCCACGCGCACCCCAGAGCAGCGCGTTGTTGGCGGGCAGGCCACGCGCGAAGCGCTCGGTGTTCTCGATCAGGATGTCGCGCATCCGGTCGATGCCCTTGAGCAACGCCATCTCGACGCGGTTGACGCGCGGAACCGGGACGAGCTGGTGGCCGGCCGGCTGCCAGACATAGGCGTCGGCCCGGCTGAAGTCGGGCGTGCCGGGTGCCGCCGGCGCAAGCCGCTCCAGCGCGTCGGCGATGCGGTTGAGCAGTGCGCCGTCGGTCTTGGTCGATGGCGTTTTGCCGGTGGGTTTTCGAGCTTTGGCCATGGCTTGTGTCTTGCGGGCCGCACCCCTTAGCGCATGATCTGCCTCAGTGGAAGCGGGGCAATTTCGGCGCTTCTTCAGGGGGATGGCGGCAACTGCGCGGCTTTGCAGCGTTGCATTCGCGTCCCCGGCGGCTATAGTCCCGCGCGACTGCGACAGCCGCGGCAACTGATGCGTAGTTTGGAGCGCATCAGGGCTGGTTCGCCCGAATCCGACCATTACATCTGCCAGGGGACAGTTGATGTTCATTACGCCCGCCTATGCTCAGGCCCTCGGGGGCGGCAACGACATGATCATGTCGCTGCTGCCGTTCGCCGGTATTTTTGTGATCATGTATTTCCTCATCCTGCGCCCGCAGCAGAAGCGCGCGAAGCAGCATCAGGAGATGGTCAAGAACGTGCGACGCGGCGACACCGTGGTCACGTCGGGGGGCATCGTTGCCAAGGTCACCAAGGTGATCGACGACGAGCAGATCGAGATCGAGCTCTCCGACGGCGTACGCGCCCGTCAGGTTCGCAGCATGGTGTCGGACGTGCGTGCCAAGGGCGAGCCCGTCAAGGACGAAGCGGCCTCCTAACACTCAGGAATCCGGGACCCGATGCTTTATTTCTCGCGTTGGAAAGCGATCGCCACCCTGCTGACGGCACTGATCGTCTGCGCCTTCGCGGTCCCGAACTTCATCTCCGAGCAGACCGTGCAGAGCTGGCCGAAATGGGCGCAGCGCCATGTTGTGCTCGGCCTCGACCTGCAGGGCGGCTCGCACATCCTGCTCGAGGTCGACTCCAACGCCGTGCGCAAGGAAAAGGTCGAGTCGCTGCGCGACGACGTGCGCCGCGTGCTGCGTGACGCCCGAGTCGGCTACACCGGCCTGACCACACGCGGCTCGAGCGTCGAGGTGCGTATCCGCGACGACGCCAATTTCGACGATGCCATGACCAAGCTGCGCGAGCTGTCGCAACTGCTCGGCGGGCTCCTCGGCGGCACCGGCCAGCGCTCGGTCGACGTCGTCGACGCCGGCAATCGGACGGTGCGGCTGACGGTCACCGAAGCGGCTATGACCGAGCGCATCCGCCAGTCGGTCGAACAGTCGATCCAGATCATCGAGCGCCGCGTCAACGAACTGGGCACCGTCGAGCCGCTGATCCAGCGTCAGGGCATCGACCGCGTATTGGTGCAGGTGCCCGGCCTGCAGGATCCTTCGCGCCTGAAGGAAATCCTCGGCAAGACCGCCAAGCTCACGTTCCGGATGGTGGATATGTCGATGACGGCGCAGGACGCGCTGGCGACCCGTCCGCCGGCGGAGTCCGAAGTGCTCTACGAGGGCAAGAAGGACCCCAAGACGCCGATCCTGATCCAGAAGCAGGTTCTGGTGTCAGGTGAAGAACTCACCGACGCGCAGCCGGGCTTCGACCAACGCTCGGGCGAACCGATCGTCACCTTCCGTTTCAACACGGCGGGCGCGCGCAAGTTCGCGCAGGTCACGCAGGAGAACGTCGGCCGGCCGTTCGCGATCGTGCTCGACAATGAGGTGATCTCGGCGCCCGTGATACGCGAACCGATCATCGGCGGCTCCGGACAGATTTCCGGTTCGTTCACCGTCGAGAGCGCCAACGACCTCGCGATCCTGCTGCGCGCCGGCGCGCTGCCCGCGCCACTCACCATCATCGAGGAGCGCACCGTCGGTCCGGGGCTCGGCCAGGACTCGATCAAGAAGGGCAAGGACGCGTCCTACATCGGCTCGGCGATGGTCATCATCTTCATGTTCGTGACCTACGGGCTGTTCGGGCTGTTCGCCAACATTGCCGTCGCCATCAACGTCGCGATGATCTTCGGCGTTCTGTCGCTGCTCAACGCCACGCTCACCTTGCCCGGCATCGCCGGCATCGTGCTCACCGTCGGCATCGCGGTGGACTCAAACGTGCTCATTTACGAGCGCATCCGCGAGGAAGTGCGTGCCGGCCGCTCCGCCATCATGGCGATCGACGCCGGGTTCTCGCGCGCGCTCGCCACGATTCTCGACAGCAACATCACGACATTCATCGCAGCCGCGGTGCTGTTCTTCATCGGAACGGGCCCAGTGCGCGGCTTTGCCGTCACGCTCGGCATCGGCATCATCACCACGTTGTTCACCGCGTTCACGTTGACGCGCCTGATCGTCGCCACCTGGGTGCGCTGGCAGCGGCCCAAGACCGTGCCGATCTGAGAGGAATTCGATCGTGCGCCTGCTTCGTATCGTACCCGACGACACCAAGTTCGATTTCACGCGCTTCCGGCGGATCAGCTTTCCGATCTCGGCGGTGCTGACGATCATCGCGATCCTTCTGTATTTCTACCACGGCCTCAACTTCGGCATCGACTTCAAGGGCGGCACCCTGATGGAGGTGCAAGCCAAAGCCGACGCGGCCGATCTCGCGAAGATGCGCGCCACGCTCTCGACGCTCAATCTCGGCGACGTGCAGCTGCAGCAGTTCGGCACGCCCAAGGATGTGCTCATCCGCATCGGCCAGCAGCCGGGCGGCGAGACCGCGCAACAGGAGGCCGTGCAGAAAGTCCGTCAGGCGCTCGGTGATGAGGTCGAGTACCGCCGTGTCGAGGTGGTCGGCCCGCGCGTCTCCGGCGAACTCCTCTCGATGGGCACCATCGGCCTGTTCTTCGCGATCGGCGGCATCCTCGTCTATCTCTGGTTCCGGTTCGAATGGCAGTTCGCGCTCGGCGCCATGATCGCCAACGTGCACGACCTTGTGCTCACCATCGGCTTCATGTCGCTCGCGCAGGTCGATTTCGACCTCACCAGCATCGCTGCGCTGCTCACCATTCTCGGCTATTCGCTCAACGACACCGTCGTCATCTACGACCGCATCCGCGAAATGCTGCGCCGCTACAAGCGGCTGCCGATGACCGAGCTGCTCAACGTCTCGATCAACTCGACCCTGTCGCGCTCGATCATCACCCACGTCACCGTGTCGCTCTCGCTGCTCGCGCTGCTCCTGTTCGGTGGCCACGCGATCCACTCATTCACCGCCACCATGATGTTCGGCGTCGTGCTGGTCGGCACCTACACGTCGATCTTCATCGCCGCGCCGATCCTGATTTATCTCGGCGTCGGCACCGCGCGCCAAGAATCGACCGAGCCCGACACGACGCCAGCCACGCCGGTCGCAGCTGGCGCCCGCCGCTAGTCGCGCATGTTCCGGAAAAGTGGCAACCGGTTTTCCGACAAGGACATGCGCCAGTCCTAGCCATGGCCGACGATGCGCCGCATCTGCCCCACGCAGCGCCGATCGAGGCCTACGGCAAGGGCGGCTTCAGTTTTGCCGACATGTCGCACCGCGGCTCGCTGCTATGTCTGCCCGACGGCATCTGGGCGTCGCCGGTCGCGCGGGTGGAAGACATCACCGCGGAGACGCTGGCGCCGGTGTTTGCCAGGGCCGGCATCATCAGCCTGTGCCTGATCGGGGCGGGGACGCGCAGCGCCATCCTGCCGCTCGATCTGCGTCGCGCCTTCCAGAATCACAAGATCGCGGTCGAATGCACGACCACCAGCGCGGCGGTCTCGACCTACAATATTTTGCTCGACGAGCGACGGCCCGTTGCCGCGCTGCTGATCGCCACGTCATGACCGCAGCCGACGAGGCCTTCGCCTATTGCGAGACACTGGTGCGCGACGGCGACAAGGACCGTTTCCTGGCTAGCCTGTTTGCGCCGGCGGTGCAGCGCCGCAAGCTGTTCGCGCTCTACGCCTTCAATCTGGAGACGGCGCGCGTGCACGCCGTCGCCCGTGAGCCGATGGCGGGCGCCATCCGCCTGCAATGGTGGCGCGATGCGCTCACCGGCGAGCGGCCGGGCGAGGCCGCCGCGAGTCCGGTTGCTGCTGCGCTCGGCGCCGCGCTCAGTGAGACTGCGGCGGATCGCGCGCCGCTCATTGATCTCATCGAACAGCGTCGCGCCGAACTGTTCGGGGAGGCAGCGGCTTCGGTCGAGGCGCACGTCTTCCTCACAGCGGCGCGCCTCCTCGGCGGCGACGGCGAAGCCTTGCCGGTGGCCGCGCTTGATGCGGGTCTCGCCTACGACTTGTCGCGCGATCCGGCGCAGCACGCCCACGCGCGCGAGCACTACGCGCGCTTTCGTGCCGCTGTCAGCCAATTTCCTCCGGCAGTGATTCCGGCATTCCTGCCGGCAGCGCTGGTGCCGTTGCGGCTCAAGCACCCCGATCCGCCGCAATGGCGGCGGCAGATCGCGCTGGCACGCGCGGCGTGGTTTGGATTCCCTAGCGCATGATCCCGAAAAGTGGGAACCGGTTTTCGGACAAGATCATGCGCCAAGTTAAAAGCTGAAGCGATCGCGCAGATTCTGCCGACCGGCGACGATCGCCGCGACGACGTCGCGCTCCGCCGCGCTCGTAACGAGCTGGTCGACGAGATCGACCTGGTTCATGGCGACGAGCTGCAGAATCTCGAGCCGCACCTTGCCCTCGGCCGTGCGCGGCAGCGCGGGGACGAGCTGGAGCCGCTCCGGCGCTGCGATCTTGCGGGACGCGATCGCGTCGAGCAGCTCGGCCTCGCAGCCTGCGCGCGGCGTCTCGACGAAAGCATAGAGCCCGGTGCCGGCGCGGCGATCGGGGAACGCGACCACCGCAGCGTCGCGCACATGCGCGGCGGTCTTGAGCACGCCGACGATCGCGGGCGCGTCATTGACAAGCCGCGTGCCGCCGCCCTCGCGGTCGATGAAGCCGAACAGGCCGCGCGTCACGCCGCGATAAAGCCGCTTGCCCGTCGCCATCCAGATTCGCGTCGGCAGGCTTTTCTTTGCCAGGATGCGCTTCTCGATGCCGGTCAGGGCCGCCGGGGCATAACTGCGCTTGTGTTTGAGATAGTGCCGCAGGTCCTCGTAGGCCGCGATGCGGAACAGCTTGCTGCGGCGGCGGAACACGAAGGCGAGCTGGAAGTCGGTGAGGTAGGCCTTGCCGTCCGCCCCGCGCAGCCAGTTCTGTTCCTTGGCAAGATCGTTGTGGGTAATGCCGCGCCGGTGCAGGCGCCGCAACGCCGCGCGCGCGGAGCGGAAATAGCCGAGGTCGCCGGTTGGGCGCGCGAGATGCAGCGCGACGCCGTCGATGAAGCCGCGCACCAGAAAGCGCGCGTCGTCGTAGAGGAGCCTGGGTGCAATCCCGAGATCGTTGATTTTCGCCAGCGCGCGGCGCTCGCGCGCGAACAAATGCCGCGCCAGCGGATAAGACCACCACGGCACCGCGTCGACGCGGCGCAGCACCGCATCGACCTCACCGTTCGGGGTCATGAACTTGCCGCGCTCGACGGTCGAGAACACGTCGCGCTTGAGCACCAGCGCCGGGCGCCAGCGCGTCGCAAGCTCGGGCGGCAGCGTGTCGCTCATTCCGCCGCCGAGGCGAGATCGCCGGTAAGCCAGCGATCGAGGTCGTCGAGGGCGCGGGCGGTGAGCGCCCGCTTCTTCGCCTGCGTCTTGGCCGGGCCGCGCAGGCGCTCGCCCGCCGGGCCGCGGGCTGGCATGCGCATGAGCGGCGGGAACAGGCCGAAGTTGACGTTCATCGGCTGGAACGACTTTGGCCCGGTGTCGATCGTCTCGACATGCCCACCCGTGATGTGGCCCAGCAGTGCGCCATGCGCGGTGGTCGGCGGCGGCGCGGTCATCTGCTGTCCGAGCTTCTCCGCCGCCGCAAACCGGCCGGCGAGCAGGCCGATCGCGGCCGACTCGACATAACCCTCGCAGCCGGTGATCTGGCCGGCGAAACGCAGCCGCGGCATGCCATTGAGACGCAGCGTCGCGTCGAGCAGCTTCGGCGAATTGAGGAAGGTGTTGCGATGGATGCCGCCGAGCCGGGCGAACTCGGCGCGCTCGAGCGCCGGAATCGTGCGGAAGATGCGTGTCTGCTCGCCGTGCTTGAGCTTCGTCTGGAAGCCGACCATGTTGAACAGCGTGCCGAGCTTGTTGTCCTGACGCAGCTGCACCACGGCATAGGGCTTGCGCTCGGGCGCATTCGGGTTGGTCAGGCCGAACGGCTTCATCGGCCCGTGCCGCAGTGTTTCGCGTCCGCGCTCCGCCATCACCTCGATCGGCAGGCAGCCGTCGAAATAGGGCGTCGACGCTTCCCATTCGTGGAACGCAGTCTTGTCGCCGGCGACGAGCGCGTCGACGAAGGCGTCATACTGCTCGCGGGTGAGCGGACAGTTGATGTAGTCGGCGCCGGTGCCGCCGGGACCTTGCTTGTCGTAGCGCGACTGGAACCACGCGGTGCCCATGTCGATCGAGTCGCGATGCACGATCGGCGCAATGGCGTCGAAGAAGGCGAGCGCGGTTTCACCGGTTAGCGCGCGGATCGCGTCGGCGAGTGCGGGTGAGGTGAGCGGGCCGGTGGCGATGATGGCGCTGGTCCAGTCCTCCGGCGGCAATCCGGCGACCTCTTCGCGACGGATCTCGATCAGCGGATGGTTCGCCAGCGCGTCCGTGATGGCGGCGGAGAAACCGTCGCGGTCCACGGCCAGCGCTCCGCCGGCGGGGACCTGATTGGCGTCAGCCGTGCGCAGGATGAGCGAGCCAAGCCGGCGCATTTCCTCATGCAGGAGACCGACCGCATTGGTCTCGCGGTCATCGGAGCGGAACGAGTTGGAGCAGACGAGCTCGGCGAGGCCGTCGGTCTTGTGGGCGTCGGTCGAGCGGACCGGGCGCATTTCGTGGATGACGGCGCGCACGCCGCACTGGGCGACCTGCCAGGCGGCCTCGGCGCCGGCCAGCCCGCCGCCGACGATATGCACGGTATCATTCTGATCTTTTGGCATGGGTGCCATGAGGCGGTGGTCCGCGAAAACCTGATACGAGTCAACGGGGGTAAGGCCCAATGGCGGGCTGCTCGGGGTGGGTCTCGTGAAATTCCTGCTGGCATTGTTGCTGTGCGCTCTCGCGCTTGTCTGTACTTCCGCCGAGGCTATCGATCTCGCCCAGCTGATCTCCGAAAAATTCGAGGAAATGTCGCTCTCGCTGCCGACGCCGGCGCATGTGTTCGTGTGCCACGGTTTCGGCTGCCGTTACCGCACCGAGGTCGGCCTCGGCCAGCGTGACCACGTCCAGCTCGCGCAGATCATTTCCCGCGGCCGTGCTTCGCCCGAGGCCGAGAGGCGCGCCATTGTTCAGGCCATCGCCTGGTTGGAGCGCCGGACGGCGCCGGAGGCGGGGACCACCACGGCCATTGCCCGGTCCAACCGGGTCTATCCCTTCGGCAATGTCTCGCAATTCGACTGCATCGACACGACCATGAACACGATGGGCTACGTGCTGGTGCTTGAGCAGCTGCACTTGTTGCGACACCACCGGCTCGACCTGCCGGTCTCCCGTCACCTGTTCTATGACGGCGAACCCCACACCAGCGCCGTCGTCCGCGAGTTGCCGGGAGGCGCCCTCTGGGCGCTCGACCCCTGGACCCACAACAACGGGGAAGCCCCGGATATGCTGCCGGTGGCGACGTGGATGGCCCAAAAATAAAGCGCCCGCCTTGCGGCGGGCGCTTCGTCGCGTGCGGTCTGCGGGGAGGACGCCGACCGCTCGCGGGGTTTGTTAGCGCTGGGCGTTGTCCCAGGCGACCCGGGGGATATCCGAGCGGGAGATGCCGATATCGGCAAGCTCACGATCGCCCAACCGGCTCAGCTCGCGCAGGCTGGAATTGAATCGTCTCCAGGAGCGCAGCGCGCGGATAATGTTTGCGATCAACATGATGAAACCTCTTAAGCTCCGGCTCGCCTGTTTGCAGTGCACAAATCGGCGTTGGCCGTTCGTCTTGATCACTACATAAGGCACTGAAACAACTGGTTAAATAGGCGATGCTGCGCTGCAGCTATGCAGAAAACGCATCGCCCGGTAAGGTAATTCCACAACCGGACCGGGGTTTGGACGGAAAGTTACGCCGAAAACCCATCCTTTGGAGGATCGTTTCGGAGCTCGGTTACCTTATCGGG
>Ga0105245_10000399_pt1 | contig 40287 bp, 33 predicted proteins | sample KBSM54metaG_FD_81523 | JGI IMG/M metagenome (GOLD analysis project Ga0105245, IMG submission 81523) | Miscanthus rhizosphere microbial communities from Kellogg Biological Station, Michigan, USA - KBS M5-4 metaG | ecosystem: Host-associated > Plants > Roots > Rhizosphere > Soil | place...
CAACCCGGCAGGCTTCCCGGCTGCCGCGTGGGTCGAACAGGTTCCGGCCTCCGGGCGTGCGGCGTACGAGCGGGAGATCGGCCACCCGATCGTGAAACTCGACCGACGGGGCGGGATCTCGCCCGCCGGATCGCGTCCGTCCTACCTGCCCGCGACCCTGGTCTCCGGCATCCCCCCGATGACCGCGCCGGGAATCGATCTCGCCGGCGCATCGGGCGTGACTGCGGCGCTGGCCCGTGCGAGCACCCTCTATGACGCCGGCGCGACGCCTCTGACAACCCTGCGCGACGGGGCCAGGGGACTGTTCCTCATCAAGTTCGCTCCACGCCTCACGAACGGGATCGTCGAACCGGGATTCGTGGTGGTGTTCGCATCCGAACTGTGGCTGCGCGCGGCGGCGGCGGACACGCCGAGGCTGCAGCTCACGATCGGCGGCACGTCGGCGGGCGACCACGCGGGCGGCGCAACGGTGCACAACGCGTTCACGGAGGCGGGGCAGCGATTCGACGTCGCCGTGCCGCGCATGCCCGTCGCCGGCGCCGCCGCGGTGCTGCCTTGGATCATCCTCGCCGCCGGCTTTGTTCTCGCCGCGCTCGCTGGGGCGCTCGGCGTCAACGCGGCGCGGCGAGCCAGGGCGCAGGACGAGGCCGACCGCATCTTCGCGCTCTCCCCCGACCTCATCGTGGTCGCGGACTTCGACGGACGCTTCAGGCGCGTCAATCCGGCCGTCAAGCAGGTTCTCGGTTATACCGAGGAGGAGATCCTCGTGCGGCCGTACCTCGACTTCGTCCACCCGGACGACCGGGAGCGGACCGTGGCGGAGGCCTCCGTCATCCGTGGGGGCACCATCACGCTGTCGTTCGAGAACCGTTTCGTCTGCAAGGACGGCTCATACCGCGTGCTCGAGTGGACGTCGACGCCCGTCGTGGAGGACGGAGTGACCTTCGCGATGGCACGGGACGTGACCGAGCGGCGGCAGGCCGAGACCGAACGGGGGCGGCTTGCAGGCGAGCAGGCGGCGTTGCGGCGCGTGGCGACCCTCGTGGCGCGGGGCGTGGCGCCGGGGGAGGTGTTCTCCGCCGTCGCCGAGGAGGTGGAGCAGCTTCTCGACGCCCAGGTGACGACGATCGGGCGTCTCGAGCCTGACGGGACGATGACCATCGTTGCCAGCAGCCGGACCCTGGCCGAGTTGCCGGTGGGCAGTCGGGTGAAGCTCGAGCCGAACATGGTGTGGACGAGCGTCGTACGCACCGGCGAGTCGGCTCGCGTCGACGACTACCAGGCACCGGAGTTCGTCGGCGGACTGGTGCAACGGCTGAAGGGCACGGTCGCCGCCCCGATCATGGTCGAGGGGGACCTGTGGGGCTCGGTCGTCGCGGGGACGGAGCGCGAGCAGTTCCCGCCCGACGCCGAGCAGCGCATGGCGGAGTTCACCGAGCTCGCTGGTACCGCAATCGCCAATGCCGAAAGCCGGTCCGAGCTCACCGCGTCACGGGCGCGCGTCGTCGCGGCCTCGGACGACACCCGCCGCCAGATCGAGCGAGACCTCCACGACGGAGCGCAGCAGCGCCTGGTCCACACCGTGGTCACCCTCAAGCTGGCTCGCCGGGCGTTCCGGACCGACGATGACGCTGCGCGCGCCCTCGTCGCCGAGGCGCTCGACCACGCCGAGCAGGCAACCGTCGAGCTGCGCGAGCTGGTGCAGGGGATACTGCCCCCCGTCCTCAGGCGGAGCGGGCTGCACGCAGCAGTCGAGGGGCTCGCCACACGGATGCCGTTGCCCGTCGAGATCGACGTGACCGATCGCCGGCTACCCGCGGCGGTCGAGGCGACCGCCTACTTCGTCGTGGCCGAGGCGCTGACCAACGTCGCCAAGCACTCGGGGGCGAGTCACGCCAGCGTCGTGGCGCGGGTACAGGACAGGACCCTCGACGTCCGGGTGCGCGACAACGGTGTCGGCGGCGCCCGACGCGACGGCAGCGGCTTCGTCGGGCTCGCGGACCGGCTCGCTGTCCTCGACGGCGAGCTCCGGGTTGAGAGCCCGCCGGGCGACGGCACGATCGTCGTCGCAAAGATCCCTCTCGACGGCCATTAGGAGGCCGACCTCGCAGCGAAGGTCGCGCTAATCCGGCTGGCCGGGGCGGAGCGCTACCACGTGGTCGGGGTTGATCGCCAGCGGCTGGGCGTCGGTGGCCTCGGTGAGCCGGGCAAGCGCCATGATCGATCCCCGCGCGGCCCCGACGATCGTCGCCTCGACGACGTCGGGCGCACCGTCGACCTCGTAGCGGTCGCCGGTGACCATGAGGATCTCGGTCGTGGCCACCAGCAAACCGTACGCGACGTCAGCGTGCCGCGCGTCGTCCTCGCCACGAGGGCGCCGGTCGCGCAAGCTGCCGCTCAGAAGGACAGCCCGCGCTTCAGATCCTCGCGGAGGATGTCGCGCTCGGTGCGGCTCCGCACCGCCGCCTCATGGGCCTTCCGGTTGCGATCCGCCACGTCGTCGGCGGCGCGCTTGCGCTCGTCCTCGTGGCGGCGCGCGACATTGGCCGCGTCGCGATCGCTCATCCTCGACGCCTCGTCAGGCGCATCGTTCATCGTGTTCTCCTCGCCGTTCCCTTCGTGGGTTTGCCGCTCTGCCGGGGGATGAAGGGAAGACGCGAAGCGCCCACGACCGAGAAGGTGCTCCTTCAGGCTACTCCGATCCGGTCGCTAGTCTCCAGAACACCGCAAGTCGCCCGGCGGATCCCCCTTCGTCCTTCGCGCGCGCATCAGAAGAGGGGCGAGAGGACGAGAATGGGCTTTCCAGAGATGTCGCGTGAGGACGATGCGGCGCACGCGGACGCGGTTCGCCGCCTCGATGCCTCGATGGAGCAGCGCCGCCGGTTGGCAGCAGCTTGCGACGACGTCCGCGGGACGCAGGACGAGGCCGAGGCCGAGGCCGCACTGGCCGCCGGCCGCGCGCAGGTGACCGCGCGCGAGGCATGGCTGGCCTGGATCGAGCGCGGGGCTTTCACCGATCATGGCGCGCCCTGACCTCAAGCGGCTGAGCGCAGAAGCCCGCTCTGCGCGCGAGCGCTTCCGGCTCTACCGCGCACGGATTTACGGCTCGCACCCGATCAGCCTGACCCGCCTGCGCGACCTCGAGCGCGCTTCCGAGGCCGCGGAGGCACGCTTCCGACACGCGCAGGACACCAAGGCGACCGGGCGCTGAGCGGCGGTCAGCGCGCGGGCGCGAGCTGCGGCAGCGCGTCGAGCTGGTCGAGCTCCCGGCCCAGGCGCAGCACGAGCGGCGTGCCGGGCGCGAGCTCGTCGAGCAGGTCGAGGCTGCGCCGGTAGTGGTCGAGCTTGTGCGCCGCGGCCGGGTCGTCGGGCACGCCGCGCTCGCGGGCCAGCCGCAGCTCGCGGACCTTGGAGACCTTGTCGGCCGCGAACAGCAGCAGCGCGTCGTCGCCCGCCGCCGCGACCTGCGCCCGGAGCGCCGCCTTACGGGCGTCGAAGTCGTCGATGCGGTCGTCCTCGCTGACCGCGAGCACGAGCGTGGTCACCGTCTCGCCGACGCGGGCCCGAAGGTCGCCCGCCACGGCGTCGGTGTCCTCGATGACGTCGTGCAGGACGCCGGCGGCGACGACGGTGTCCGAAGCGCCGGCGAAGAAGAGGAGCGAGGCGACCTCGAGCGGGTGCACGATGAACGGCGCGCCGTCGACCTCGCGGCACTGGCCGCGGTGCACGTCGGCGGCGTAGCCGAGCGCCACCTCGGTCACTGGGAGGCCGTCGACGAAGGCGGGGGTCCGCGGCTCGGGCATGGCGCGTCAAGAGCCTACGAAACTCGGAAATTGCGGCCTGGGGCGCGCTCGTCCTTCTCGTGCTCGGCCACGCGGGCCGCGTAGCCCTCGACCTGCTTGGTCAGGGCGAGGATCTGCTCTGAGAGCTCGAGCAGCTGCTTGTTCTGGTGGTCCTCCAGCTGGACCGTCCGCCACTCCTCGTCGGCCAGGACCTGCCGCTTCGCGTCGGCCCGGTTCTGGCTGATCATCACGAAGGTCGAGAGGAAGATTGCCTCGAGCGAGACGATCATCGTCAAGAGACCGAACGGGTATTTCTCGACGCCGAAGCCGATCCAGCATCCGAACCAGATGATGTGGATGTAGACGAACGCCATCGAGCCGGCGAACGACGTGATGCGGTCGGCGACGCGGTTCTGGGCGTATTTGGCGCGCTGCTCCGCGTGCTTCACCAGCGCCGGGTTGATCGGCGGCGGGAGCTTGACGGGGAGGACCCAGCCGTGAAGCGGGCCCGCGGCCGGGGGTGTCCCGGCCGCGGGTCGCTTTGTTCCTGCGGGTGCCATCGGCCGAGTGCTACGCGGTGGTCGCGAGCGCGTCGGCATCCATGCGCGCGAGGGTGGCGTCGAGCACTGCGTACTCGGCCTCCTCGATCGCCGCCGCCGCGAAGTCGATCGCATCCTGCGCGTCGCTCTCGGCGTCATCGGCCTCGCGATCGGCCTGCTTGCGGTCGAACTCGGCCTTCTTGTCGTCGATGCGCTGGCGCAGACGCTGGACGTGGGCGTCCCAGTCGTCTTGGACCTCCTGCCAGCCGCTCTTCGCGCGTTGTGAGGCTTCCTCGGCCTTGGCCCGCAGCTCGGCCGACTGCTTGTCGGCGCTCTTGCGCGCCGCGTCGACCGACGCCTTCAGGTCGGCCTTGTCCTGCCCCTGGGCGGCCTTGACGTTGGCCTCGGCCGCATCGATCTGGTCCGCGAGCTTCCTGAAGCTGTCGGACAGTGTCATGTGCTTCTCCCTTTCCGGTCGGGACTCGGGAACGATCCGAACCTACGGTCGACCAAGCGCGCGGCCTAGACGGGAGGGCATGCGAGCGATACGTCTCGCGTATTGGAATCGGCGCGGCGCGGGCCGAGGATCGGCCGCATGTTCTCTCTCCATCCATCACTCACCCGCAGCGACGCCCTCTGGCGCGGCGGCATCGCGCTCGTCCTGGGCCTCGTCTTCCTGATCTGGCCCGGGGTAACCATCGGCACCGCGCTCGCACTGTTCGCGATCTTCTGCTTCGTCGACGCCGCGTTCGCGCTGACGCGACTCTTCAGCTCCGGCCGGTCCGCCGGCGATCGCGTCCTCCAGGTGCTCCGGACGATCCTCGACGTCGCGGCCGCGATCATCGTGATCGCCTGGCCAGGCCCGAGCGCCGAGGTCCTGACCGTCGTCATCGGCTTCTACGTCGTGGTCGTGGGCGTCCTCGAGCTCTACTCGACCTCGACGCCGGCGGTCAAGGCGGCGGGCAGCACCGGCTGGCTGGTCGCCACCGGGATCCTCTCGATCATCGCCGGGATCCTGCTCATCGTCTGGCCGAACATCGGCGCGGTGACCCTGGCCATCGTGTTCGGCGCCTACCTCACCGCCTACGGGCTGATCATGCTGGTCTCCGCCCTCCGGGCGCCCAAGGGCGAGACGGTCGCCGACCCCGTCTGACCTCGCAGCACGCCCCCGTCCTACGGCGCCGCACGTCCCGTGCGGCGCCGCTGTCGTCTCGGGACTACCAGCCGGCTACCAGCGGACTGTCAACGCCGGTGATGCGACGGTTGCGGCCCGGGCGTAGCTTGCCGCACCATGGAGTTGCGTCACCTCACCTACTTCGTGGCCGTGGCGGAGGAGCGGAGCTTCACCCGGGCGGCCGAGCGCCTGTGGGTCGCCCAGCCGGGGCTATCCACGCAGATCCGCCGGCTCGAGGCCGAGCTCGGGGTTCAGCTGCTCGAGCGCCACCCGCGCGGCGTGGAGCCCACCGAGGCCGGCGAGCTGTTCCTCGAGCGCGCCCGCGCTGCGCTGGCGGCGGCGGAGGTCGCGCGCAACACCGGAAACGACCTCCAGGCCGGGCTCGTGGGCAGCGTCCGCGTCGGGCTCGCCACCGGCGCTGCCTGGGGCGAGGCGCCGGCGCTCCTGCAGTCCTTCGGGCGCGAGCGCCCGGATGTCGAGGTCACCATCTTCGAGGCCTACGCCGGGGCCCTGCTCCGCGACCTGCGCGACGGCCGCCTCCACGCCATCCTGGCGCCGGCGCCCGCGCGCACGGGCGAGCTGCACGCCACCGGCATCGGCAGCGTCCCGTGGCTGGTGCTGGCCGGCGCCGGCCATCGCCTCGCCCGCGACACCGGGCCGGTGGCGGCGCACGAGCTCGACGGCGAGGCCGTGATCGTGACCGGCCACCGCGACGGCACGGCGTACGACGACGCCGTGGCCGCGACGCTCAGCGAGCTCGGCACGGCGCCCGAGCTGCGCCGCGGCGGGCCCGGCCCAGCGCTTTTCGCCGACGTGGCCGACGGAACGGCCGTCGCGCTCGCCACGTCCGCCGGCGGAGCCGCTGCGGGCGTCGTCGCGCGGCCGCTCGCCCCGGCCCGGTCCGTGGACTTCGCCGTGTTGTGGCGCGACGCCGAGCCCGAGCCCGCCCTCGGAGCGTTCATCGACGCGGCCGCTCGCGTCGCCCCCGCGCGACCCGCCCTGCGCGCGGTGGCGTGACCATGGCGCTGGCGGCGCCTGCCGTTGGCCGCCTCAGGGAACCCGCGGCAGCGCGTCGCCGAGCTCGTCCCGCGAAGCGACGTCGAGCTTGGCGAAGACCTTGCGCAGGTGGTAGGCGACCGTGTGCGGGCTGATCGCCAGCTGCGCAGCGATCTCGGCGTTCGACGCGCCCTCCGCCGCGAGGCGCGCGATCCGGTCCTCCTGCGCCGTCAGTTCGTCCGTAGCGTCGGGCAGGGCTTCGTCCAGCGTGGCGAGCTGGCTGCGCGAGCCGATGCCGAGCTTGGCGTACACCTTGCGCAAGTGGTACGCGACGGTGTGGGGGCTGATGAACAGCTGCGCGGCGATCTCGGCGTTCGTCTCGCCGCTCCCGGCGTGGGTGGCGATCTGCTTCTCCTGCGGCGTGAGCTCGTCGCGCGTGTCCGGCGCCCGCGCCCGGGCGTGCCCCCCGGTGGCCACCAGCTCGGTCTCCGCCCGCTGCGCGAACGCGAGCGCGCCGGCGCCCTCGAGCAGGTCGTAGGCCAGGCGCAGCTCGCGGCGGGCGTCGCGCCGGCGCCGCTGGCGCCGCAGCCACTCGCCGTGCAGCAGGTGGGCGCGGGCGAGATCGGTGGCTACGCCGGCACGGTCGAGCTGCTCGATCGCTTCCCTGTGGAGGGTCTCGGCGTCCTCGTCGTCGGCCAGCAGGGCGCCGGCCCGGGCGAGCAGCCCGAGCGCCCACGGCGTGCCGCTGGCCAGCGCGCGCCCGCGCAGCCGCTCGAGCGCCGCGTTCGCGGCGTCGAGGTCGTCGCTGCGCGCTGTCGCCTCCACGGCGTCGGCCAGCGCGATGGAGCCGATGTACAGGGGATCGTCGTCGAACACGCGCAGGGCCGCGCGGCGGGCGTCCTCGTAGCGGCCGTTGCCGAGATAGAGCGTGGTCAGCGCGAACTGTGCCAGCGTCACCGCGAGGCCCTGGCCGCGCGTGATCGCGTCGGCGGTGACCGCCCGGCCGAGGCTTTCGGTCTCGGCCATGCGCCCGCGCCAGGCGAGCATGGCCATGTGCATGAGCTCGTGCGCCCCCGGCATCGCCGGGATGCCGCTGGCCGCGGCGATCTCGCGCGCCTCGGCGGTCAGCGACTCGGCCGTGTCCGCGCGCCCCGCGATGCGCTCCGACCAGGCCAGGCAGCTCAGCGCCACCGGCAGCGCTGCCAGGGCGCCCTCGTCGCGGGTCAGGCGCACGCGCAGGCGTCCGACGGCGAGGTGGCGGCGGAAGTCGAACAGCTCACCGGTTGCGTTCCAGGCCATGCCGTGCCACCACTGCAGGGTGGTGGCCGGTGGCGCCGCTGCGGCGCGGCGCCACCAGGGCACGGCGTTCGCGTAGCCGGCCGTGAGCCGCTCGGTGTAGCCGGAGAGGAGGAGGCTCACCGGCGGCGCGTCCTCGCCCGCGGGCAGCTCACGCGCCGCTTCGGCCACGTCGAGCATGGTGGTGCTGGTCGTCAGGTCCCCCGCCCACATGGCGGCCTCGAAGGCCTCGAACAGGGTCTCGCGGGCCAGGCCGATGTCGAGGTCGGCCAGCGCCAGCGCCGCGTCGTAGAGCAGGGCGGGCGTGTCGCCGCCGCGTCCGTCGGCGAAGCGGATGGCGCCGTCCATGCGCATGGCCTGGGCCCGCGCGGCCGGATCGTTCAGGTGCGGTTTGCTGCGCTCGAGCAGGTCCCGCGCCCGGTCGTTGGCGCCGGCGGCCAGGTCGGCCCCGGCGCCGAGCAGGCGCCGCAGGGCCTGTCGACTCGGGTCGGGCGTGAGGTCGGCCGCGCGCTCGAGGAAGACCGCGGCGGCGGCAAGGCCGCCGCGGACCTGGGCGCGCCCGGCGGAGCGCTCGAGCTCGGCCGCGACCTCCTCGTCGGGGCCGCCGCTGGCGGCCGCCCGGTGCCAGGCGCGCCGGTCGGGGTCGTGCTCGGCGTCGGTGGCGTCGGCCAGGGCGCGATGCACCCGGCGCCGCTCCTCCGCGGCGGCCGAACGGTAGACCGCCGAGCGCACCAGCGGGTGCCGGAACCGAACAACGGTGTCGAGGTCGAGCAGGCCGGCCTCGGACGCCGCTGCCGCGGCGTCGGGGCCCACGTCGAGCAGCGCCGCAGCGCGCCACACCTTGTCGGGGTCGCCGAGCTGGTCGGCGGCCGCGACAAGCAGCAGGCGCTGGGTGTCGACCGGGAGCTGCGCTGCGCGCCGGGCGAAGCTCTCCTCGATCGTCCCCGACAGCGATGCGGTCACGGGCACGCCGAACCCGACCGCGAGCTCGGCCGGGGTGCGGTCGCGCGGCAGCTCGAGCAGCGCCAGCGGGTTCCCGCGCGTCTCGGCGACGATGCGGTCGCGCACGCGCACGTCCAGCGGTGCCGTCAGGGCCGTCGCCAGCAGGACGCTTGCGTCCGATTCGCTCAGACCCTCGACGGCGAGCACGGGTAGCCCGGAGAGCTCCTCGCTGGGCTGCCGCGTGGCGAACAGGAGGGCCACCGGCTCGGCCAGCAGCCGGCGGGCGACGAAGGCCAGGGCCTGGGCCGAGGGGCGGTCGAGCCAGTGCGCGTCCTCGACCACGCACAGCAGCGGGCCGTCCTCCGCGGTCGCTGAGAGCAGGCTGAGCGTCGCCAGCCCGACCAGGAACCGCTCCGGGGCCGTGCCCGCGCTGAGCCCGAAGGCCGCGCCGAGCGCGTCGCGCTGGGGCGGGGGGAGGCCGTCGAGCCGGTCCAGCAGCGGAGCGCAGAGCTGGTGCAGCGCCCCGAACGCAAGCTCCATCTCGGACTGCACGCCGGTCGCCCGTACGACGCGATAGCCGTCAGCCGACGCCATCGCGTCGTCGAGCAGCGCCGACTTGCCCACGCCCGCCTCGCCCTGCAGCACGAGCACGCCGCTGCGCCCTTCGCGCGCGGACGCGAGCAGGGCCACGAGCGTTGCCCGCTCCTCCCGTCGCCCCACAAGCATCGCTCCTCCTAGACGAAGGCCCCGACGCCGCTGATGTCGCGGCCGACGAGGAGCGTCTGGATCGCCTCCGTCCCCTCGTACGTGTAGATCGCCTCGATGTCCGACATGTGCCGGATGACGTGGTACTCGAGCAGGAGCCCGTTGCCGCCCAGGAGGTTACGCGCCTCTGCGGTGACCTGCCGCGCCTTGACCGTGTTGTTGAGCTTGGCCAGCGCGGCGATCGCGTCCGAGAGCCCGCCCGCCTCCATCAGCCGCCCGAGGCGCAGGCAGTAGAGCTGCATCGCCGTCACGTCGGCGAGCATGTGCACGAGCCGCTCCTGGACCATCTGGAAGCGCACGAGCTCGCTGCCGAACTGCTTGCGCCGGCGCGTGTACGTGAGCGCGGCGTCGTAGGCGGCGACGGCGTGGCCGAGCGCCGCCCAGGCGCAGGTCTGTCGGGTCGAGCGCAGCACCTTGGCGGTGTCGCCGAAGCCGTTGGCCCCCGGGAGCCGGTCCTCGGCCGCGACGCGCACGTCGGACAGGGTGATGTCGGCCTGCCAGGCCGCGCGTAGCGCGCCCTTGCCCTCGATCACGCTGGCCTGGAAGCCGGGGTCGGAGGGGTCGACGAGGAAGCCCTTGACCTTGCCGTCCTCGGTGTCGCGCGCCCACACCACGACCACGTCGGCCACGGTGGCCAGGCCGATCCAGCGCTTGGCGCCGTTGAGCAGGTACGTCTCGCCGTCGCGCCGCGCCGAGGTCTCGAGCGAGACCGAGTCCGAGCCGTGCTCGGGCTCGGTCAGCGCGAAGGCCCCCAGCTTGTCCGTGCGCGCCATCGCCGGCAGCCAGCGCTGCTTCTGCTCCTCGGATCCGAGCATCGCGATCGAGCGCATCGCCAGCCCGGCCTGCACCCCGAGCGCGGTCCCGAGGCTGCCGTCGCCGCGGTTGAGCTCCATGTGCACGAGCCCGGCGGCGATCGGGCTCATGTCCGGACAGCCGTAGCCCTCGATCCCGTCGCCGACCAGCCCCAGCTCGCCCAGCCGGTGCACGAGGTCGAGCGGCAGCTCGGCGCGCTCCCAGTAGCCGTTGATGACCGGCAGGACCTCCTCCTCGACGAATCGGCGCGTGCGGTCCAGGTAGTCGCGCTCGGCCTCGGTCAGGTCGGGCCGGATCAGCAGGTAGTCCGTGCCCAGCGCCTTGCCGATGTCCTCCGGAGAGGTCGATTCGGTGGTCATCGCGCCGATTCTCACCCGGCCCGAGCGCTACGCGCTCGTGTCCAAGTCCCAAAGAGCGCTGCCTCGCTTGGTCTAACCGCCCATAGGCAGGTCGCCGGGTCGCCCTTAGCGTCGCACAGCATGAGCACGACCGCCACCGCCACCGTCGGGCAGGCCTTTCAGGCCACCGCGACCGCCTTTGCCGGCGCGCCCGCGCTGCGCACACCCGACGGCGCGGTCGCCCTCACCTGGGACGGCTATGCCCAGCGCGTGCGCGAGGTGGCCGCCGGGCTGGCCGGCCTCGGCCTGCAACGCGGCGACACCGTGGCCTGCTGGCTGTCCAACCGCCCTGAGTTCCACATCGCCGACGCAGCGGCCATGCATCTGGGCGCCGCGTCGTTCTCGGTCTACCCGACCTACACGGCCGAGCAGGGCGAGCACGTCGTCGGCGACGCCGGCGCGCGCATCCTCATCACCGAGCCGCAGTTCCTCGAGCCGGCCCTCGCGGTCCGCGACGCCGGGCGCACGGCGGTCGGGCCGGTCGTCGTCCTCGACGACAGCGCGGACGCCGGGACGCTCGAGTGGGCCGAGCTGCCCGGGTGCGCCGAGCCGGGGTTCGACTTCGAGGCGCGCGCGGCCGCGGTGTCGTCCGATGACCTCCTGACCCTCATCTACACCTCCGGCACGACCGGGCCGCCCAAGGGCGTCCAGATCACCCACGGCAACGTCATGTCGTTGCTCGCGTCGCTGTCGGACCGCCTCGGCCTGCCGGACGGGATCCGCGCCATCTCGTGGCTGCCCATGGCGCACGTGGCCGAGCGGCTGTGCACCCACTACTTCCCGATCGTCCACGGCTGGAGCGTCACCACCTGCCCGAACCCGAAGGCCATCGCCGGGCTCATCCCCGAGGTGCGGCCCGAGTTCTTCTTCTCGCCGCCGCGGCTGTGGGAGAAGCTGCGCGCCGGCGTGCTGGCCTCGAGCGGCGACATGCCCGAGGGGGACGCCGCCGCCGCTGCGCTGCGGGCGATCGGCTTCGACGCGCTGCGCGTGGCGATCGTGGGCGCGGCGCCCTGCCCGCCCGAGGTCGTGCGCTTCTGGCACGCGCTCGGCGTGCGCCTGTGCGAGGTCTACGGCATGTCCGAGACCACCGGCGTGGCCACGGTCAACCCGCCCGATGCCGTGCGCATCGGCACGGTCGGCCCGCCGCTGCCCAACGTCGAGGTCCGGCTGGGGGAGGCCGGCGAGGTGCTCGTGCGCGGCGCCAACGTCATGCGCGGCTACCGCAACCTGCCCGAGAAGACCGCGGAGGCGCTCGACGCCGAGGGCTGGCTGCACACGGGCGACGTGGGCGCGTTCGACGACGCCGGCTACCTGAAGATCGTCGACCGCATCAAGGAGATCATCATCAGCGCGGCGGGCAAGAACATGTCGCCGGCCAACATCGAGGCCGAGCTGAAGACGAGCGGCCGGCTCATCGGCCAGGCCTGCTGCATCGGCGACGCCCGGCCCTACAACGTCGCGCTCATCACCCTTGACCCAGACGCGGCGGCCGCGTTCGCGGCCGGCCACGGCATCGCGCCCGACACCCTGGCCACCGACGACATCGTCCGCGCGGAAGTCGCGGCCGCGGTCGAGGAGGCCAACACGCGGCTGGCCCGCGTCGAGCAGGTCCGCAAGTTCACGATCCTGCCCGAGGACTGGGTTGCCGACGGCGACGAGCTCACGCCGACCATGAAGCTCAAGCGCGCGGCGATCACCGCGAAGTACGCGCGCGAAATCGAAGCGCTGTACGCCGGCTGAGCCGGGCGCTTAGCCGATTTCCCGCACGCGCGCCATGACGGCGTCGGGGTCGGCCTCCGCGGGCACGACCGCGACGACCGCGCCGCCCTCGACCTCGGGCAGCGGTCCGGCCTCCAGCCACCCCTCGGCGACCAGGCCCCAGGATCCGGCAGGCCGCGCCGGCGGCTCGCTGCCCAGCCAGCCGGCCACGCCCTCGACGGCGCCGCCCGGCCACGCCGGCGCGCGGTCCGAGCGCACCCACACCGGCCACTCGTAGTGCGCGGCCACGTTGAGCACGGGCCGGTAGGCGTCGGCGCCTGCGAGCGCGCCGGCCTCGGTGGCGGCCTCGTCGAGGACGAGCGCGTCCACGGGGGCGCCGGCGAAGGCGCGCAGGAAGTCGGCGACGTACATCGAGGCGGTGTCGACGTGGTCGGGGTCGGGCGGCCCACCGTCGCCCGCCGGCGCGTCCGCCTGCTCGGCGGCCGTGGCCATCCACCGGGCCGGCGAAGGGATCGACAGGGCCACCGGCGCCCCACCGCCGGCGCCGGCGATGGCCGCCAGGGCGTCGGTTGCCGTCGCCCGCAGCCGATCGTCGGCCAGCAGCGTGCGCAGCGCGAACGCGACCCGGCTGCGGCGTGCCATCGCCTCAGCCAGGGCGGGGTCGCCGGACACCCGCTGCGCGCTCAGGTCGCTGACGTCGACGACGACGGCGTCGGAGCCGAACATGCCCTGCGCCTTGCCGAAGAACGAGCCCAGCTCGCCCGGCGCCGTCCACGGGACGGCGCCGCCGCCGAGCAGCTTCTCGCGGCAGTAGGCCAGCGAATCGAACCACACCGGCGTTGCGCGGCCGGAGGGCGCGGGGATCACGCGCTTCCCTCCAGCTCGGCCACCCGCGCCTGGAGCGCCGCGATCGCAAGGTCCTTCGGGTCCGGCAGGTAGATGGGCGGGATCTCGGCCATCGGCCCCTTGACCCGCGCCGGCCCCTGCGTCGACCAGGCGGTCGCGTGGATGACCGCGTTGTCGTCGCCCCAGGACCCGTAGTAGGGCAGGTGCTCGGGCGGCTCGGGCGTGTTCCACCGCGCGACGAACTCGGCGTACGGCACGCCGCGCAGCTTGCGCACCTCGCGCTCGGCTGCCCGCGCGGCGTCGGTTGCCTCGGCGTCGACGGCGAGGGTCTCGGAGTCGAAGGCCACGAAGTAGATGTCGCGGGCCGTGGCGGGGGAGATGTAGTCGGCCTCGAGGTCGGCCATGACCAGCTCGGGGTCGCGCTCGAGCACGTCGCCGTACCCGCCGCCCGAGCCCTGGCAGATGAGGTAGACCTCGCCCTCGTCGGCCAGTTCGTAGCCCATGCCCATGTGGTGCGTCGAGTAGCGCGCGCCCGTGAACCGCTGCTCGTTCATGAGTCGCTCGAAGTCGAAGTCCCAGCTCGACGGGTCGTCGTCGAGGTAGTCGAAGACGTTGACGCCCTTGATCTTGGCCAGCGGGTAGGTGCAGCACCCGTAGCCGCCCATGACCCCCATGACCGAAGGGAACTTGGAGCCGTGGGAGACCGTCGCGTAGCCCCAGAGCTGGCTGCCGCGGTGGGAGACCGCCATTTCGTAGCCCATGCCTCCGCGGAACTTCCCGAAGGCCTGGTTGTCCCGCTTGATCTTCTTGGACACCAGCTGCATGAGCGGGACCTCGTCCTCGATCAGCTCCTGCTCGCCGATGTCGGCCATGGCGGCGAAGAACGGGGCCATCGACGCCTCGCCGTCGCGGTAGGCGCGCGCGCCCCCGCCCATGCCGTTCAGGTCGGCGCACACGTTGCCGACGAGCTCGCCGTGCTGGGTCAGGCCGCCGTAGAGGAACGTGTTGATCTCGTTGAACCACGGCGCCATCACCGACGAGTGCTTCTCGGGGCACGAGTACTGGAGCTTGGCCAGCAGCGACTGGGGGCCGGAGAACCCCATGAAGCTGCCCTGCAGGCTCTGCCCCAGCGGGGCATCGAAGCCCGGGTCCAGCGCGCTGCCGGGGTCGGTCACGACCTCGACCGGGTTCATCACGCTGATCCCGCGCGGGAGGTCGGGCCAGAAGAACCCGAGCAGCGCCTGCGAGGGCCCGCACTTGGCTGCGCCCAACGTCGCGTTGAAGGCGCGGTTGAGGAACTGCGGCGCGGTGCCCCGCCAGTCGATCACGAGCCGGTCGCCCGAGACCGTGATGGCGCACGGGTACTTGAGCAGCACGTTCTCGCGCAGCGTCGAGTCGGAGAAGAAGTTGACCCGGTACGTCCCGTCGGGAAGCTCGGAGATGCGCCGGCGCGCCTCGGCCTCGACGTCCTCGAGCGACTTGCGCAGGGAGGCGATGAAGTTGTCGCGCCCGACCTCCTCCACCAGCGCGAGCACGCGCTCCTTGATCCGCAGGGCGGCGTACAGCTTCACCTTCATGTCCTGGTACTGCAGCTTGGGCTCGCGCGTGGAGTTCTGCAGGAAGGTCAGGAGGTCGCGCCGGATCTCGTTGTTCTCGACGCACTTGAACGGGCTCATCCGAAGCCCGTCGTCGAAGGCCGACTCCGAGCTCGACGGCATCCCGCCCGGCTCCTTGGCGCCGTTCTCGCCCTCGTGCACGACGGTGGCGACGTAGGCGATGAGCTCACCCTCGTGGAACACCGGGAGGATCATGCTCTGGTCGGTGTTGTGGATGTTCCCGTAGCGGGCGTCGTTGTGGATGAACGCGTCGCCGTCGTGCACGCCCACCGTGGGCTCGTTGAGCCAGTACTTGTTGATGAAGCGGACCGGGTAGTGCAGGACCGACGCGAAGGCGAGGACGCCGCCGGTGGAAATGTGGGCGAGGTCACCGGAGGCCGTGTAGACGGCGCTGGTCAAGTCGCCCCACTTGGCCCCGGGCGCGGCGCCGGTCTGCTCCATCATCTCGAAGGCCTCGTCCAGGCCGGCGACGATGCGCTTGCGCACGCGGTCGAGCTCGTAGGCGTCCAGGCCGCTGGACAGCAGCCGCTCCTCCTCGTCCGTGCGCGCCTGCATACCGTGGTCGCGCATGATCTCGGGGTCGGGCCCGAGGAACAGCGTGGTCTCGGCCAGGAACTTGTCCACGCGCGCCTGGTCGTCGGCCGAGAGGGGCGCGGAGACGGCGGCGGACGGGTTCATGACGGCTCTCCTTCGGTCTTGAGGAACCAGATCGCGCCGTGGGCGCCGGTCTGCAGGCGCCAGCCCGGCTCGACGAGGTAGGTCGTCGTCGGGGTGGTGACGACACCGGGGCCGGCGACGACGAGGCCGGGCGCGAGCGCCGTCTTGTCGTAGACCGGCGTGGCCACCGCGCCGTCGTGGCCGGGGAACGAGCACGCCCGCTCACCGACCGGTGTCGCGGGTTCAGGCTCGCCGGCCGGCAGCGAGGCATCGAACTCCACCGTCTCTCCCTCGACGTAGGACGCGACGCGGATGGTGGTGATGCGGATGCCCGCCTCGGGGGACTCGCTGCCCGAGCCAAAGCGGCGGCCGAAGTCGTCGGCGAAGAGCTCGATGAGGTCGAGTACGTCGCTGACCTCGCGCAGGCGCGTGTCCTTGGCCACCACCGCGGTCGTCACGAGCTGGTTGCCGTAGCGCATGTCGAGCTCGAGCCGATGGCGCACGGCGTCGGCGGGCATGCCCTGGCGCTCGAGGTCGGCCCGGCCCTTGGCCTCGAGCGCCGCGACGATCTCGTTGAACCCGTCGAAGCGGTCGAACAGCGCGCGCGACGTGGCGTCGTAGAGGATCACCGGCACCGAGCGCTCGTGGATGTGCAGCTGGGGCATGTTGCCCGCGCCGAGCGCCGAGAACACCGAGCTGTACGGCGGCGCCAGCACCCGGCCGATCCCCAGGTGTCCGGCGATCCCGCAGCAGTGGAGCGGGCCGTTGCCGCCGTAGGCGAGCATGGTGAACTCCTCGGGCAGGTAGCCGCGGGTACGCAGCTCCTTCGCGATTCCGTTGGCCATCTGCTCGTCGGCCTCGGCCTTGATGAGCTTCGCCACGTCGACCGGCTCGAGGTCGATGTGGTCCATGAAGGCCTCGTCGATCGCGAACTCGGCCCGCTTGACGTTCAGCGGGATGCGGCCGCCGGCGTACTGCTCGGGGTCGAGGTAGCCGAGCAGCAGGTCCGCGTCGGTGACCGTCGGCGCCATGCCGCCGCGGTCGTAGCCCGCGGGCCCGGGGTCGGACCCGGCGCTCTCGGGCCCGATCGCCACCGACTGGTGCAGGCGGTCGTACTTGGCGATCGACCCGCCGCCGGCGCCCAGGGTGACCAGGTGGATCATCGGCACGCTGACCAGCCAGCGCTCGATCGTGGGCAGGAAGTCGTAGTGCTTGACCCCGCCCGCGGCCACCAGCCCAATGTCGAAGCTCGTGCCGCCCATGTCGGTCGCGATCACGCTGCCCAGCCCCGCCTCCTCGGCGAGGTGCTCGCTGGCCTGGATGCCGGCGACCGGGCCGGAGTGGATGGTCTGCAGCGCGTCGGTCGAGTTGAGCTGCGCCATGCCGCCCGAGTTGTGGATGACGAGCATCGGCTGCGTGTAGCCGTTGTCGCGCAGGTTCTGCTCGAGCTCGGACAGCGCGTGGTACATCGTCGCGTGCAGGAACGCATCGACGATGGTCGAGGTGCAGCGCACGTACTCGCCCTTGCGCCCCGAGAGCTGGTGGGAGAGCAGCATCGGGATCGCGCCGAGCTGGTGGGCCGGGTACTCCTCGAGGAAGATCTCCTGGACCCGGAGCTCGTGCGCGGGGTTCTCGACCGCGTTGATCAGGCACACGACGAGCGCCTCCGCACCCGCGTCGACGAGTTCGCGCAGCACCCGCCGCACGTCGTCCTCGTCGAGCTCGAGCAGCGTGGTGCCGCCGTAGTCGACGCGCTCGCGCACCGAGCGGATGAGCCGCTGGGGGACGAGCGGGTCAGGGCGGATGGCGCCCGAGAGGTCGTTCTTGGCCACCTCGTCCAGCCCCTCGCCGTACCCGCGCCCGCGCGAGAGCGGGATCGTGGCCTCGAACCCGGCGCTGACGATGGCGCCGACCTGCGGGCCCTTGCGCTCGATCAGCGCGTTGGTGCCCAGCGTGGTGGCGTAGCGCACCGAGTCCACCTGCGCGAGAACGTCGGCGCGCTGCACGGCGAGCGTGCTGCACGCTTGGTCGAGCGCCTCGTTGAAGCCCTGGGCGAGGTTGTGATGGGTGGTGAGCGCCTTGGCCTGGACGTAGTCGTCCCCCCAGACGCAGAAGCAGTCGGTGAACGTCCCGCCGATGTCGACAGAGATCCGCTTCATGGCAACCGTTCCCTCCGGCTCAGCCGTGGTTGTGTCGATGACCCAAGTCGACGGGGACGTCGCGTCCGGCCGCGATCGTGATGCCCGCCGGGCGGGCCGCCCACTGGGTCTTGAGGGCGTCCACGTCGATCTCCATGTCGAAGGTCGGCGGGTGCCCCGGCGGCAGGTACTCGACCTCGATCATCGTTCCGCAGCCCGGGCAGTAGAACTCGAGGATCCGGCACCAGGCCGGATCGGGGGCGAACGTGAACTCGTAGCGCGCCGGGTCGATCAGCGGCCGGTGGATCTCGCCCGGGTCACGGTCGTGGACCAGCGTCCCCTCCTTGTAGTTGCCGCGCGCCGGCGCGAGGTCGTGGCCGCACACGCGGCAGTTCCAGCGCTCGCTGTCGAGGTCGATCTCCAGGTACTCGGTCATGGGGACGCGCATCAGTCGCTCCTCTGCTCGGTCAGCTCCAGGTCGCCCGCCGCCGTGGTGCGGAAGCGCCAGCCCCCCGGCAGCCGCATCGTGAAGAACGGCCCCTCGATCACGGCGGGGCCGTCCGCCTCGGCGCCGGGCGGCTGGTCGACCAGCGCGTAGACGGGCAGCTCGGCCTCGCCGACCGTGCGGATGTCGTCGCTCGTCGCGGCGGCGGGCTGCACCGCGCCGGCCGCGCCGAGGCCCACGTGGGGCAGCGGCGCGACCAGCGTGAGCTCCAGCGCGGTGACGTCGCCGGCGCGGACGTGGGCGCCGGGATCGAGGCTGCCGTCGAGCTCGATGCTGCTGGGTTCGCCGTCCCGCTCGACGAGGAGGCGGTAGGCGGCCTTGCAGTCCTCCGGCGCCACGCCCTCGGCGTACATGTCGCGGTCGGCGCGGGCGCGCAGATCGTCAGCGACGGCGCGCACGGTATCCGCGTCGGTGGCGGTCAGCGGGCGTTCGTAGCGTTGGGACAGGTCGGAGAAGCCGATGCCGACGGCGCTGAACACGGCGGCGGTGCGCGGCACGAGCACCCGCCGCACGCCCGCCTTGGCCGCCGCGCCGCAGATCGTCATCGGCCCGGCCCCGCCGAAGGCGGCGACCACGGTGTCGTCGCGCAGGTCGGAGGCGCGCAGGGCCCGCGCCACCCGCTCGAGGTAGGCGTCCTCCATGCGCTCGAGTGCCGCGGGGACGTCGAGGCCCAGGGGCTCGGCCACGTTGGCCGTCACCGCCTTGCGGCTGCTCTCGACGTCGAGGCTCATCGTCCCGCCCAGGTACGTGGACGGATCGAGGATGCCCATGAGCAGGTAGACGTCGGTGATCGTCGCGTCGGTGCCACCGAGCCCGAAACAGGCCGGCCCGGGCGCCGCGCCGACGCTCTCCGGTCCCACGTGGACCTCGCCGTCCTCCACGCGGATGATCGAGCTCCCGCCGACGCCGTGGCTGGTGATGGCGGCCAGCGGAAACGAGGTCGGCGCGTCGTCCACGTAGCCGCGGCGCGCGACGCGGACCTCGCCGTCGACCACGGCGCCGACGTCGGTCGTGGTCCCGCCGACGTCGACCATGAGCACGTGGTCGAGGCCGTAGTGCCGAGCCAGCGCCCGCGTGCCCTCGAGCCCGCCGCGGGGACCGGAGCTGTACGTCTTGAGCGCCGCCGACTTGGCCACCCGCGAGGAGCCGCCGTCGTTGCGGAAGATGAGCAGCGGATGCCGGCTGCGGTGCTCGCGCAGGCGCCCCTCGGCGCTGAACAGGAACAGCTCCATGGCCGGGTGCAGGAACGCGTTGAGCAGGCTCGACCACGTCCGCCGCACGTCGTCCCGATCGGCCGCGAGCTCCCAGGAGAACAACAGCGGGATGGCGCCGAGCAGATGGCGCGGATAGAGCTTGAGCAGCAGGTGCTTGAGGCGGGTCTCGGTCGCCGCGCCGTCGTCGCCGCCGATCGACACCACCAGGCGGCTGGCCCCGTTGCTGGCCAGCGCGTTGATCGAGCGGACGAGCTGGCCCGCCAGCGCGTCGTCGTCGGTGCCGAGCGACACCGTCGCGTGCCGGTCGCCCACGAGCGCATCCAGCAGCTCCTCCTGCTCGGGCGTCGCGGCCAGGCGCCCCGGCAGCGCGTCGTCGGCGACGAGCAGGCCGAGCCGGCGGCCCTTGCGCTGCACGAGCGCGTTGGTGCCCTGCGTGGTCGAGTAGCGGATGTAGTCCGTCGTCTGCAGCAGCGGGCCGAGCCGCTCCTCGCCGTAGACCACGCCCGAGACCTTCGTCAGGCCGTCGAACAGGCAGCGGCTGAGGTCGAACGGCGTGGTCAGCGTCTTCGTGTAGCGGACCTCGTCGCCGTCGATCACGCAGATGTCGGTAAGCGTGCCGCCGTTGTCGATGTTGACCAGGCGCGTGCGCGTGGCGGGGCCGCCCGCGTCGCCTGTCGCGACCGCGGAGCGGATGGCGGTGCTGGCCATCGTGGTCTCTCCTTCCTGAGGCCCGTGCTGGACCGCAACGCTAGGCAGGCGTTCGCTGCCCCGATAGCCGCCGCGCGACCAAACGTCGTGCCCGCCCTTGGTCGGAAGCCACAAAGGCGCGAGAGGGATTTGCAGCCGTGCGCCATAGGCCGGCTCGGCCGCAGTGCGAGACTGGTGGCATCGCCACTGACTCCCCCCACAAGCGACCGGCGACTGGCGCCCGGTCGGCCGTCAGCTCCTCCCTCGACGTGATGCTCACCGACGCGGTCATCGACCGCGGCCCGGCGCGGCGGTTCCTCGAGCCGGCCTCGGCGGTCAAGGTGGCCGCGGGCCTGGCGCGGCACCCGAACCGGATGGCGCGCCGGCTCGGCGGGCTGGGGCTCGAACTCGGGCGCGCCGCCACCGGGCGCTCGCAGCAGCAGCCCGAGCGCGGCGACCGCCGCTTCGGCGACCGCGGGTGGCAGGAGAACGCGTTCCTACGCGGCCTGCTGCAGGGCTACCTGGCCACGGTGGAGGCGGTCGACGGCCTGATCACCGACGCCGACCTGGACTGGCGCAGCGAGCGCCAGGCGCGGTTTGCCAGCGCGAACGTCCTCGACGCCCTGGCGCCCACGAACTTCCCGTGGTCCAACCCGGCCGTGATGCGTGAGACCATCGATCGCGGCGGCGCCAACCTGGCCACCGGCGCGCGGCGCTTCGTGCGTGACGCCTCGGCCCGGCGCCTGCCCGACAGCGTGGACACCAGCCAGTTCGAGGTCGGCGGCAACCTCGCCGTGTCACCCGGTGCGGTCGTGCTGCGCACCGAGGTCTTCGAGCTCATCCAGTACCAGCCCACGACCGAGCGCGTGCACGAGGTCCCGCTGCTACTCGTCCCGCCGACGATCAACCGCTACTACATCCTCGACATCGCCCCGGGCCGAAGCCTCGTCGAGTACTTCGTGGCACAGGGCCAGCAGGTGTTCCTGGTCTCGTGGCGCAACCCGGGCGCGGCCCAGGGCCACTTCGACCTCGACACCTACGCCCGGGCGGTGCTCGAGGCGCGCGACGCGGCCGCGCAGATCGCCCGGCAGCCCGCGGTCAACATCAACGCTGCGTGCTCGGGCGGCATCATCGCTGCCGGCGCGCTCGGGCATCTGGCCGACACCGACCGGCTCGACGAGGTCGCCAGCCTGACCCTGTTCGTGTGCGCGCTCGACAACGCCCGCGCGGGCACCGTCGCGGCGGTGGCCAACCGCGAGATGGCCGCGGCCGCGGTCGCGCAGTCGGCGCGGGAGGGGTACCTGGACGGCCAGGCGCTTGCGGGGGTGTTCGCGTGGCTGCGGCCCAACGACCTGATCTGGAACTACCACGTCAACAACTACCTCATGGGCAAGGACCCGCCCGCCTTCGACATCCTCTACTGGAACCAGGACGCCGTGCGGCTGGCGGCCGGCCTGCACCGCGACTTCATCCACCTCGGGCTCGAGAACTCGTTCGTCCCCCCGGGTGCGCTGACCGTGCTCGGCTCGCCCGTGGACCTCGGCAAGGTGACCCTCGACCTCTACGCCGTCGCCGGGTCCACCGACCACATCGTTCCGTGGGAGAACGCGTACCGGAGCGTGCGCCTGCTCGGGGGCGAGAAGCGGTTCGTGCTTTCGCGCAGCGGGCACATCCAGGCGCTCGTCAACCCGCCGAGCCCGGAGAGCCGGTCCAGCTACCGGGTCACCGACGACCCGCCGGCCGATGGCCCGGCCTGGGCGGCCGAAGCCGAGCGCAAGCAGGGCAGCTGGTGGCCGGACTACTGCGCATGGCTGACCGCGCGCTCGGGCGAGGAGCGGCCGGCTCCGAAGACGCTGGGCAGCCGCAAGCACGCCGCCAGCGCGAAGGCGCCGGGCACCTATGTCCACGCCGCCTGAGCGGCCGGGGTGAGCGAGTGGTGGGGCCGGCCGCTCGCGGAGACGCGCTGGACGGCCGAGCTCGCCCGGCTTGTCGTCGACCCGGTGTTCCACGGCGGCGGTGTCCCGCACGGCGACGGCCGCCCGGTCCTGCTCGCCCCGGGCCTGGGCGGCGGCGACCAGACGCTCGCGGTCCTCGCGCTGTGGCTGCGGCGCATCGGCTACCGGCCGCACACGGCCGGCTTCGTGGCCAATACCGGCTGCTCGGACCGCGCGCTCGAGCGCGTCGAGCGGAAGGCGCTCGCGCTGCGGCGGGCCGGCGGGCGGCGCGTCGCCCTGGTGGGCCACAGCCGCGGCGGCCACTACGCGCGCGCCCTGGCCGCGCGGCGGCCGCAGGACGTCTCGCACGCGATCTCGGTCGGCGCCGACCTCCGGCGTCAGGTGGGGATCAGCCGCCCCACCCTCTACCTCGTCGCCGTCGCCCGCCGGGGCGTGCAGGCCACCCACCGGGCCCGCGCTCCGGGGTGCATGACCCCGAGCTGCACGTGTGGCTTCACGCGCGCGTTCTCCGCGCCCTTCCCGGGCGACCGCGTACGGCTCACCAGCATCTACTCCAAAGGCGACGGCGTCGTCGCCTGGGAGGGCGCGGTGGTTCCCGAGGCCGACTGCGTCGAGGTCGCGGGCAGCCATGTCGGCCTCGTCTTCAACCGCAAGGTCTACCGGGCGATCGCGCAGGCGCTGGCCCGGCCCGAGCTCAGCGGCTGAGCGCCTCGGGGTCCAAGGCGGTCAGGCGGAGCGCCACCAGCAGTTCGCCGATGCGCTCCTCGGGCGGTGCCCCGAGCAGCTCGGCGACGGTCCGGATGCGGTTCTTGATCGTGTTCTCGTGCAGGCCGAGGCGCCGCGCGGCCCGCCGCGGGCTGGCGCGCTCCTCCAGGTAGACGCGCAGCGTGGCGGCCAGCCGGCGCATCTCGTCGCTCGGCTCGGCCAGCGGGCCGAGCTCCTCGGCGACGAAGGCGCGCGCGAGCACGGGGTCGATGCTGGCCAGCGCGGTCAGGCCGACGTCGCGGTACCGGACCACCGCGCCGGGGCGCCGCCGCGAGAGCTGCGCCACGCGGCGCGCCTCGAGCGCCTGGCGGTGGCTGGCGGCAAAGCCGGCGACGCCCGTCGCCGGCCGCCCGAGGGCGACCAGCGCCGTGGCGGCGGCAGCGGGCTCGAGGCTGGCCGGCGCGGGCACGGCGTCGGCGACCGGTGCGGCCGCCCCGACCCAGGCCGCCACGAGTTGGGGCCCGACGGGCACGACCAGGGCGTTCCCACCGCCCAGCGTCGCCGCCAGCTCTGCGGCGACGTGTTCGAGCTCGGCCACGTCGGCGCCGGCGGCGGAGCCGTCGTCGGACCATACGACGAAGCCGAGGTGGTGGCGCGCGAGCTCGTAGCGGAGGCGCTGCGCGGCCGCATGGGCGTCGACCGGCTCTCCGGCCAGGAGCGAGCGGACGGTCTCGGCCCGCAACGCGGCGGCGCTGCGCACCCAGCGCTCGCGCTCCTCGGTGTACTGGGCGACGAGGTCACGGCTGAGCCCCGTGATGAAGGCGAACGTCCACACCGCCCCGAGCTCGAGCGCTACCGACACCTCGGCCGGATCGCTGAGCTCGGCGTGCGCGAGCGCAGCCCAGCAGCGGAAGAACGTCGCGTGGCCGACCTGGAAGGAGCGCAGGAGCGCATCCAGCGACAGGTCGTTGCGCACGTACTGGCGCGCGTAGTCGACCGCCGCGGGGGGCAGGCCGGCCTCCTCCGCGGGCTGGCCCGTGCGCATCATCTCGGCCAGGAGCGCGAGCACGTTCTCGGTGCTGGCCAGCGTGTTGGCGCGCATCTCCGGGTCGGCGTCGAGCTGCGGGAGCTCGGCGTGGATGGCATCGGTGATCTGGCGCGAGACGTCGCTCAGCCAGGCCTGGTTGGGCCCGATGCGCGCAAAGAACCCGCGGAGCTGCGCCGTGTCGGCCGCCGAAGCGGAGGCCATGAACCGAACCGTAGTCGATGTCGAAAGCCCACAACAGGAACGCCACGACGCATGGTCGCGGCCATGGATGGGTCCCGGTCTTGGGCCTATCGTCGCCGGCGGAGATTGTTGATGTTGGACACGCGACAGCCAGCAGCACAGCGAGCCGACGGGCACGACGCCGCCCGCCTGGTCGAGGAGGTCGCGGGGGCCCTGGTCGACCGCGGCCCCGAGATCAGCGCCGACGTCGTCGCGCACCTCCTACGCGAGATGCCGGAGCTGCGTACGGGCGAGCGCGACGTCGGCCTGCTCGCCGCCGGCGTGCAGCAGAACGTGGCCACTCTGCTGCACGCGCTCGAGCACGACATCGACCGGAGTGCGATCGAGGCGCCGGCGGCAGCCGCCGCCTACGGGCGCCGCCTGGCCCAGCGCGGCACGCCCGTCGTGGCGCTCGAGCGGGCCTACCGGATCAGCCACGGCGACGTCCTCGAGCACTGCTGCGCGCAGCTCGCCGAGGGCAACGCCGACGGGGCCGTCACCGCGTGCGCGGCGGTGCGCATGACCCGGGCGACCTTCGCCTACGCCGACCGGGTGGCCGCGCAGGTGATCGAGGCCTACGAGGCCGAGCGCCACCTCTGGGGCAACGGCCGCGCGGCCGAGCGCAGCGAGCGCGTGTCCATGCTCCTGGCCGGGGAGGACGTCGACGTCGAGGCGACCGAGCTCGCGCTCGGGTACCGCCTGCGGCGCCGCCACGTCGGTGTGGTGGCGTGGGTCGACGAGGCGGGCAACGGCGCGACGGAGCTGGCGCTGCTCGACCGGGTCGTCGGCCGGGTGGCGGAGCGCGCCGGCGCGGCCGGTGCGCCGCTGTTCGTCCCGCGGGACGCCACGAGCGCCTGGGCGTGGGTGCCGCTCGCGTCCGGGCAGGCGCTGCCCGAGGGCGGCCTCGAGCTGTCGGCGCAGGATGTCGAGGAACGCGCGCACGTCGTCGTGGGCGACCCCGAGGACAACGTGGACGGCTTCGGGCGCACCCACCGGCAGGCCTTGCGCGTCGAGGCGGTCGCGCTGGCCGCCGGGGCGACGCGCCGGCGCGTCACCGCCTTTGCCGACATCCGTCCGGTGGCCCTCATGAGCGCCGACCTCGACGGCACCCGCGAGTGGGTGCGGGAGACGCTCGGCCCGCTGGCCGCCGACACGGTCCAGAACGCGCGCCTGCGCGAGACCGTGCGCATCTATCTCAGCGCCGGCGGCTACACGGCGGCCGCGACCCGGCTCATCGTGCACACCAACACCGTCCACTACCGGGTCCAGAAGGCCGAGGAGGTGCGCGGCCGGCCCGTCGCGCCCGACCGGCTCGAGGTCGAGCTCGCCTTGCTCGCCTGCCGCTGGCTCGGCGCCGCGGTGCTGCAGCCGGCGGCCGCCTAAGCGCAAGGGGGGGGTCAAGTCTTTCTTTGCCGCACTGAGTTGTGGTGCGGCATAGAAAGACTTGACCCCTGGTGTGCGCGCACAACCGGGGCGCCGACTTGTGTGGGGCGAGGACAAGACAGCGCCGGTAGCGCGCGGTGGTATCCGAACCACCCCACGAAGGAGGAGCCGTGGTCCAGCACATCGTGTTGCTCAAGCTCAAGCCGGGCACGACCGACCGTGACGTCACCCAGGCGTTCCTGGCCGCCGAGGCGCTGGTCGAGGACACCCCGGGCATGCTCGAGTTCGCCTTCGGACGCGACCGGTCCGACCCCGACCACGGCTACGGCCTCGCGTCGATCATCCAGTTCCGCGACCAGGACGCGCTGAACGCCTACCTGGAGAGCCCGGAGCGCAAGGCCTACGTCGACGAGCACGTGGCGCCGATCACCGACGACCGCATCGAGCTCGACGTGGGCACCGACGGCGCCCACCGCCCGACCCCGAACCTCGCGTCGTGGTACTGGGGGTCGGCGCGGATGCTCGACGACTACTGACGGCCGGCCCGGGTCGATGCCGCACACGGCCGGGCGCCCGTCGCTGTGGTACGAGCGCCGCGGCAGCGGCGCACCGCTCCTCCTGATCACCGGCTTCGGCATCAGCGGCGCCGTGTTCGAGCCGGTGCTCGACCGGTACGCCGAGCGCTTCTCCTGCATCGTGTTCGACAACCGCGGCTCGGGCCGCTCGCAGGCGCCGCTGCGGCCGACCTCGATGCCGGAGCTCGCCGCCGACGCGGTCGGGCTGCTCGACGAGCTGGGCATCGCCAGCGCCCACGTCTACGGCGTCTCGATGGGCGGGATGATCGCCCAGGAGGTGGCCCTGCGCTTCCCCGAGCGGGTGCGCGGGCTGGTGCTCGGATGCACGTCGCCCGGAGGCCCACGCGCGGTGCGCCCGACCGTGCGCGAGCTCCGCGCGGTCGCCACCGCGGCGGCCGGTGCGCCGCGCTCGCCGGTGGACAGCACGCTGGCGGCGGTGCTGTTCTCGGAGCGGTTCCGGCGCGACGAGCCCGAGCGCGCCCACTTCCTGCTCGAGCACTTCCGCCGCCACCTCCCGGCCGCCCAGGGCGTGGCGGCGCAGCTGCTGGCGTCGGTCTTCCACGACACGGTCAGCCGGCTGGACCAGGTCCAGGCGCCCACGCTCGTCCTGCACGGCGAGCGCGACGTCATGGCGCCGCTCGGCAACGCGCGCATGCTGGCCGAGCGCATCCCGAACGCGGAGCTCGCCATCGTCCCCGGCGCCGGCCATGCCTACGCGCTGGAGCGCCCGGACGTGTCCTTCAACCTGTTCGCGTCGTGGTACGCGCGCCATGCGCCGATCGCGCCCGGTGTCGCGCGCCGCGGCCTCACCGCCCGGGTCGAGCCCGTGACCCGGGCGCTCGGCCTCCCGATCGGCGCCGCGCGGACCGGCGCGAGCCTGCTGGCGCGCGCGACCCCGCCCCGCTGACCGAGCTCGGGCATGATCCCGGGCCGTGTCTGGCGTCGCCATCGGCCTCGACGTCGGGACCTCGGGCGCCAAGGGGCTCGCGGTCGCGCCGGACGGCGCCGTGGTGGCGCGCGCCGAGCGCGCCTACCCGCTCTCCACGCCGCGACCGGGCTGGGCCGAGCAGGACCCGGAGGACTGGTGGCGGGCGTCCGTCGCCGTGCTCGACGAGCTGCAGGCCGCCGCCGGCACGCCGGCCGGCATCGGCCTGTCCGGGCAGATGCACGGGCTGGTCGCGCTCGACGGGGCCGACCGGGTCCTGCGGCCGGCGATTCTCTGGAACGACCAGCGCACCGCGGACGAGTGCGCGGAGATCGAGCAGCGGCTCGGGTTCGAGCGCCTCGTCGCGCTGACCGGCAACCGGGCGCTGACCGGGTTCACGGCGCCCAAGCTCGTGTGGCTGCGCCGTCACGAGCCGGAGGTGTACGCGCGGGTGGCGGCGATCCTGCTGCCCAAGGACTACGTGCGCCTGCGGCTGTGCGGCGAGCACGCGGGCGACGTCACCGACGCCAGCGGCACGCTGCTGTTCGACGTCGGGGCGCGGGCCTGGAGCACCGAGGTGTGCGCGGCGCTCGAGGTCGAGGAGGCGTGGCTGCCGGCGGCGCTGGAGTCGCCGCAGGTCAGCGGGACCACGGAGGCCGGCGTGCCCGTGGCGGCGGGCGCGGGCGACCAGGCGGCGGCGGCGCTCGGGGCGGGGATCGTCGCACCCGGCGGTCCGGCCTCGGTGGTCCTGGGAACGTCCGGCGTTGTATTCGCCGCGCTGGACGGCTACGCGCCCGACCCGCAGGCTCGAGCCCACACGTTCTGCCACGCCGTGCCCGGCGCCTGGCACGCCATGGGGGTGGCGCTCAGCGCGGCGGGCTCGCTGCGCTGGCTGCGCGACGTCGCCGCGCCCGGCACCGAGTACGACGCGCTGACCGCCGAGGCGGCGGCGTGGGCGCCCGGCGTCGAGGGCCTGACCTTCCTGCCCTACCTGGCCGGCGAGCGCACGCCCCACGCGGACCCGGCCGTGCGCGGCTCGTTCACTGGCCTGGCCCTGCGCCACGACCGCGGCGCCCTCGTGCGCGCGGTGCTCGAGGGCGTCGCCTGTTCGCTGCGCGACTGCCTCGACGTGCTGCGCGAGGTCGGGGCCGCCCCGGCGTCGGGCATCGCCAGCGGCGGCGGCGCCCGCAGCGAGCTGTGGCTGCGGATCGCCGCCACCGTGCTCGAGCTGCCGCTGGCCCGCACCGCCGTGGACGAGGGCGCGGCCTTCGGCGCGGCGCTGCTCGGCGGCGTCGCGGGCGGCCTGTGGCGCGATCCGGCCGAGGCGGTGGCCGCCACCGTGCGCACGACCGAGGTCATCGAGCCCGAGCCCGCGTGGGCCGACGCCTACGCCGCGCTGCGCGCCCGCTACCGCGCGCTCTATCCCGCCCTGTCGTCGATCGAGGAGCCGGCATGACCGACCCGCTGACGCCACGTCCCGAGCACCGCTTCACCTTCGGCCTGTGGACGGTCGGCAACCCCGGCCGCGACCCGTTCGGCGAGCCGACGCGGGCCGCGCTCGACCCGGTCGACACGCTGAGCCGGCTGGCCGAGCTCGGGGCCTGGGGCATCTCGCTGCACGACAACGACCTCGTGCCGTGGGACGCGAGCGCGGCCGAGCGCGACCGCATCGTGGCGCGCTTCCGGCAGGCCCTGCACGCGACCGGGCTCCAGGTGGGCATGGCGACGACGAACCTGTTCACCCACCCGGCGTTCAAGGACGGCGCCTTCACCGCTAACGACCGGCGCGTGCGCCGCGCCGCGATCGGCAAGGCCATGCGCTCGATCGACCTCGGCGCCGAGCTCGGCGCCCGCATCTACGTGTTCTGGGGCGGGCGCGAGGGCACCGAGGCCGCGGTGGCCAAGGACCCGCGCGACGCGCTGGACCGCTACCGCGAGGCCCTCGACGTCCTCGCCGACTACGTGCACGCACAGGGCTACGACCTGCGCTTCGCGGTCGAGCCCAAGCCCAACGAGCCGCGCGGCGACATCTTCCTGCCCACCATCGGGCATGCCCTGCACTTCATCTCGACCCTGCAGCGGCCGGAGATGGTCGGCGTCAACCCCGAGGTCGCGCACGAGACCATGGCCGGCCTGTCCTTCGTGCACGGTGTCGGCCAGGCGCTGTGGGCGGGCAAGCTCTTCCACATCGACCTCAACGCCCAGCGCATCGGACGCTACGACCAGGACTTCCGCTTCGGGGCCGAGGACCTCAAGGAGGCGTTCCTGCTCGTGCGCCTGCTCGAGCGCTCGGGCTACGACGGCCCGCGCCACTTCGACGCCCACGCCTACCGCGGCGAGGACGCCGAGGGCGTCTGGGACTTCGCCCGCGGCTGCATGCGGACCTATCTGGCGCTGGCCGAGCGCGCCCGCCACTTCGACGCGCTGCCCGAGGTCGCCGACGCGCTGGCGGCGTCGGCGACACCGGAGCTCGCGCAGGCCAGCTGCGCCGGAGCGGGGGAGGCCGACGCGCTCAAGGTCGAGGCCGACGACCTCGACGCGCTCGCGCGCCGCGGCTACGGGAACGAGGCGCTCGATCAGCTCCTGGTCGACGTGCTCATGGGCGTGCGCTGACGCGCCGACGCCCGCACGTACGCGCGGGTGCGGCGCGCGAACGCCTGCGGCTTCTCCGCGTACAGGCGCTGTGCGACGTCGCGGGCCTGGGCCTGCAGCGAGGCGCGGCGGACGTCGATGAGGTCGACGACCGGGTCGAGGTCGACCGGCGCGGTGGCGGCGGGCGGGTCGTGGTGCACGATCGTCGCGCGCAGCACGGCCAGGTCGTGGTCGTCGCCGAGCAGGTCGGCCAGCGCATGGGCGTCCTTGGCGTAGGCGCCGACCACCGTGGGGTGGGCGTCGCGCAGGAGCCGGTGGTGGTACCAGAGGTCCTTCGCGCGCTTGCGCCAGTCGTGCAGCTCGCCGGTGCTGGCGTGCGGCGAGGCGCGATAGGCCCGTCGCCCGCGGCGGTACGAGCGGTCGATGCCGGCAAGGACCGTGGTCCAGGTCACGCGGTCGAAGTGGGCGTCGCGCACCGCCTCGCGCACGGCGTTCAGCCGCGCGATGCGGTCGGCGTCGGCGCCGGCGGCAGCCGCGGGGACCTGGCGCGCGAGCCGGTCGCGCAGGACGTCGAAGGTCGCGGCCGGGACCTGGCCCGCGAACCGCTCGTGCAGTTCGTCGACCGTCTCGGCGAGCACGTCGGCGTCACGCCGGTCCGACAGCGAGGCGGCGACGTCGCGCAGCTCGGCGTTGAGCCGGCGGGCGGTGCGGTTGCCCAGGTCGCCGCGCACCAGGCGCAGCGCCGAGCGGGCCTTTTTCAGCCGCTTGCGCGCGTCGTGGACCGCGTCGGGGCGCGCGGTCGGGTCGGTGACCTCCAGCGATGCAATCGCGGCCTCGAGCTCAGCGTCGATGGTCGCGGCGACCGATTCGGAGGGGCGTTGGTGGATGTCGAGGCGAAAGCTCATCGGCGAGTCTCGTGCCCAGGTCCGTGCTCGGGCAAACAACCGCTAGCGTTCCGGGCCATGAGCGCGAAGCTGGGGGACACGGAGGTTGGCCGCATCGGGCTGGGGACGAATCGCCTCAGCCACACGCCCGAGCACGTCGAGTACGTCCGCCAGGCCGTGGCTGCGGGCGTCAACCACATCGACACCGCCTACCTGTACGTCGGCGGTGAGAGCGAGACGACGATCGGCGAGGCGCTGCACCCGATCCCCGAGGGGGTCGTCGTGGCCACCAAGGGCGGCTACCGACCCGGCGAGGGCAAGCCCGACGTCCTGCGCGGCCAGATCGAGGAGAGCCTGCGCCGGCTGCAGACCGACACCATCGAGCTCTACTACCTGCACCGCGTCGACCCCGACACGCCGCTCGAGCAGAGCCTGGAGGTCATCGCCGAGGCCCGCGAGCAGGGCAAGATCCGGCACGTCGGCATCTCCGAGGTCGGCATCGACCAGATCGAGCGGGCGCGCGCTGTCGTCCCCATCGTCGCCGTCCAGAACCACTACAACCTGGGCGAGCGCGGGCACGAGGGCGTCATCGACCACTGCACCGCCGAGGGCATCTTCTTCGTCCCCTACTTCCCGCTGCGCGCCGACCCGCCGCGCGCGGTCTACGAGATCGCCGAGCGCCACGGGGCCACGCCGGAGCAGATCACGCTGGCCTGGATGCTGCGCCGCTCGCCGGTGGTGCTGCCGATCCCCGGCACGCTCTCGCTCGCGCATCTGAAGGACAACCTCGCCGCTGAGCAGATCGAGCTAAGCGACGAGGAGTTCGCCGCGCTGCGCTGACGCTTTTACCAATGGGGTCCTCCAGCCCTGTAGCGTCGATGCGCCCGAACTTGTCTGCGGGCTGGGAGGGAGCACGTTGTCGGAGGGAGGCGGTCCGCGGGGCCTGCGCCGGTTGGTCGCCGGTGCGCTGGTGTGCACGGGCCTCGTGCTCGCACCGGCGGCGAGCGCGGCCACGGTCACGATCGACTTCGAGTCGGCGCCTCCGCCGCTGGGCCAGGCGATCAACGACGACTACCGGCAGACCGCGTTCACGTTCTGGCAGCGCTCGGACCCCGGCTTCCGTCCCTATCGGCGCGCGGTCGGCGTGCCCACGCACTCGGGCACGATCGCGGCCGACATCGGCCCCGACCACTGCTTCCCGGACGAGCTCGACGACTCGTTCGACTGCGAGCTGCCCCAGCCGGGCACGACGGCCAACGTCACCAGGACCCCGACCACGGTGAGCCTGTTCGCCGGCCTGTTCGCCGACCCGGGCGGGCCGGTCAACGCGACGCTGACCGCCCGCCGCCAGGACAACACCGTCGCGGCCACGGTCACCAAGCCGATCGGCGTGGGGATCACGACGCCGATGTCGGTGACCAGCGCGGCGCCCGACATCGTGAAGTGGGAGCTGTCCGATGACAGCGGCGGCAGCGAGCTGGCCTTCGACGATCTCAGCTACGAGATCCCCAACAACCTCGTGCCTCAGATCGCGCTGCGCGGCCCGGTGCAGACCGTGCCGGTGCTGCAGGGCTCGCACACCGACGTGCCGGTCTCGGTCACGCGCCTCAACGGCTCCGACGGGCCGGTGCACTTCAGCGTGTCGGGCCTGCCCAACGGCGTCACCGGCACGTTGACGCCCGACCCGCTGCCCGGCACCCAGAGCGACGCCACGCTGCACCTCAACGCAGCCGCCGACGCCACGACGACGTTCTTCACGAACGCGACCCTGACCGCCGACCCGCAGGGCAACGCCAGCGTGGCCGCGGCCCCGGCCACGGCACCGTTCAGCGTGCGGGTGGCGAGCTCCTACGAGCTGCGGGCCAACGACACCAGCACCCTGCACCTGCCGCCGTGCGCGTCCGCGGACCGGTCGTTCCACCTCGACCGCGACTTCTCCTTCGCCGCCACCGCCAGCCTGAGCATCGAGGGCGTGCCGCCGGGCGTCAGCGCGTCGATCGTGGAGGGCACGACGATCGCGCCGGGCGGCGGCTTCAACGTCGACCGCACGCTGCGGGTCTCGCGCACGACCCAGGACATCCCCGCGGGCAGCGCCATCACCATCCGCGCCCGCGCGCCCGGCTTCCCGGACAAGACGCTGTCGATCCCGATCGACGCCGAGGCGGGCTCGGTCACCATCGGCGGGCCCACCAGCGCCGGCACGGCGCGGCTGCTGCACCCGGGCACCACGGTCACGCTGCAGGGCAACGGGTTCTGCCCGGGGAGCTCGGTGGCGGTCGGCAACGCGTTCGCCACCGCCGACACCACCGTGGCGGCCGACGGCAAGAGCCTGACCTTCGTCACCCCGCGGGCCGCCACCACCGGCAGGGTCGTGGTGAGGCCGCCGAACTCGATCTTCCCCTACCAGACACCGACCGACCTGACCGTCGGCAGCTTCCGCGGCGAGGGCGGCTTCGCCTTTCCGAACTTCCACTTCGGGGCGCTGTCGCTGTCCGAGTTCACGGAGGCGTTCGGCGCCGATGACCTGTTCATCCAGATCAACCCGTGCTGGCCCTGGGGCTCGTGCTACGTGCCCACGGGGATCCTCGACCCGATCGCCGCGATCGAGTGGCCGGCCTACAACCTCATCCTCCGCGGGGGGGACGGCCACTGCTACGGGATGAACCGCGCCGTGCAGGAGCTGCTGGCGCGCAAGACGTCGTTCGCGCGCTGGGACTTCAACGCGCACGAGCCGTTCCAGCTGCCCGATGCGACCGGGCCCCAGAACGGCCTCACCGACTACCTGGACTCGCGCCAGGCGCTGCAGCTCAGCTCCGAAGCGCTCATCAACCGCTTCGACCGCGACATGCACCTGAGCACGCAGCTGGACCGCATCCACGACGAGCTCGCGGCCGGGCGCTACCCCGGCGTGGTGATGAAGACCGGCACGGTGGCCGGGCACGAGATCACCGCCTACGACATGGAACGGCAGCCCGACGGCTCGACCAAGATCTTCGGCTACGACAACAACCGGCCGCTGACCCAGGCCGAGCTCGCCAACCCGCTCGGCCACGACCTCGCCGAGACCAGCGACTCCGTCATCACCGTGAACCCGGCCGGCGACCACTGGACCTTCACCGCGCCGTCGGGCTCCGTGTGGTCGGGCGGGGCCGACGACGGCAAGCTCTACGCGGTCACGCTCTCCGACATCCCCGACAACCCGTCGCTGCCCGGCCTCAGCGACATCCCGCTGATCGTGACCGACATCATCGCGTCGGTGGACGGGGCCGCGCAGGCGGGGCCGCCGCCGCCCGGCGGCGCGAGCGACCCGCTCTCCGACCAGGCGCCCGGGTCGTCCGGCGCGGCCGAGGAGATCACCGCGCCCAAGGGCGCGAGCACGCTGAACCAGACCGTCGAAGGGGTGCACAAGGGCACGTACTCGCAGCTCGTGCTCGGCAAGGGCTTCGTCGGCGGCGTCCGCGACATCGCCACCGATGCCGGCGTGACCGACAAGCTCAAGGGCACGCCCAGCGACGGCGCCCTGACCTTCGGCGGCGAACGCAACCGGGCCCTGAACGTCAACCTCGGGATCGACCACGGCGAGGTCCACCGCCAGGCCACGGTGGCCACGCAGGCGTCCAAGGGCGGCGCCGACACGGTGGCGCTCGGCAACGGGAGCGCCCTGGTCTACACGCACCGGGGCGCGACGACGCGCGCCTCGTTCACGCTCACCAACGTGTCGCGCAACGGCGGCCCGGCGACCTTCACCTCCGGCCCGGTGACCGTCCGCCAGGGCGAGCGCGTGCGCCTCGTGCCCACGAGCTGGCGCTCGCTGGACCGGGTCAAGGCGTCGTTCTCCAAGGGCGGCGCCAAGACGCTGCGCAACCGCGCGAGCTTCCCGGGCCGGTTCAGCCTGGGGACGCCGAAGCTCTCCCACGGCCGCGCCGTGGTGGCGACGTCGATCCGCCGCCTGCCCGCCGACACGGCCACCGGCGGCGTGGTCCTGCGGCTCCTGCACGGGCACCACACGGTGGCGCGCAAGGCGGTCGCGCTCACGACGCCGCAGCGCGGGCGCCACAGCTACAGCCTGCGCATCCCGAAGGGCATCAAGCGCGGCACCTACCGTCTGGTCGCGAACATGGCGCTGGCCGGCGGCGCCCGCCAGCCCGGCCGCCGAACGGCGACCAAGGCCGCCCGGGTGCGCGTGGGCTAGTCGGGCAGCGCCGAGGCGATCGCGTCCCCGGCGGCGCCGTCCAGGGCCGGCGGCGCGCCACGCAGCAGCCACTCGTTGCCGTCGCGGACCAGCTCGCCGCGAGCGGCCAGCGCGCTGAGCGCGACCGAGACCGACGGGCGGCGCGAGCCCACGAGATGGCCCAGGGTCTGGTGGGTGAGCGGCAGCCGCACGCGCACCCCGTCGGGAGTCACGCGGCCCCAGCGGTTGGCGGCCTCCCAGAAGAGCACGAGCAGCCGGCGGTCGATGCCGCGCTGCTGGCTCATGGCCAGGCTGAAGGCCAGCGCGCGGGTGCGCCGGAAGAGCCGGCGGAAGAGCACGTCGGTCAGCGCGGGCCAGCGCGCGGCGACGGCCATCACGCGCCGGTCGAGGACGGCGAGCCAGAGCTCCTCGTGCACCCACCAGGTCACGTGTTCCCCGGCATGGGCGTCGCCGTCGGGCCAGGGCCGCAGGAGGTCGCCCGCGCCGAGCAACTCGGTCGCAGTGCGGGTCCCGAGCCGTACCTCGCGCGTCAACAGGCCGTCGAGCACGAGGTAGCCCAGCGTCCCTTCGTCCTCCTCCTCGCGGTCGGCGGACCACGGTCCCCTCGGGATCAGGCGCGCGCGCGACCGCGTGGCGGCGGGCGACCTCGCGCTCCTCGCGGTCGAGGACGTCCGCGAGATCGGGGTCCGCATCGAGGAGGTGGACCATCGAGCTGGGCACGAGGCCCGCCCAGGATATGCATCGAGATCGACACAGCCTGTGTCACCAACGCGACACAAGCGGGCGGCCGCGCGGGGGATCCTCAGAGCATGCTCAAGACCAAGCGCATTCCGATCCGCAAGAGCTCGGGGCCCAAGGCGGTCCCGGTCCGCTTCAGCTAGTAGCTGAAGACGGTCGCGGCGTCGTCCCCGATCCACTCCCACAGCGGGGTGGCCCCGGCGATCCGGGCGTTCGGGACGAGGTCCGCCTCGTCGAGCTTGCGGCTGTTGAAGCAGATGGGGCAGACCAGCAGCTCGCCGCCGCCCTCGGCGTACTGGGCGAACAGGCGCTCGAGCGGCGGGCAGCCGTCGCAGGCCACGCCCTCGGCGTGACCCGGCAGCGCCAGGCGCACGGCGTCCTTGGTCAGGAACATCGCCACCTGCTTACCCTTCCCGGTGGCGGCGCCGCCGACCAAGAAGGCGACGGTGACGCGCTCGGCATCCTCCATTCCCGTCGCAAGGTTGATCACGACCCTGTTCGCCATCGCTGCTCCTCCCCCACTGCCCGTCCCGCCCGACAGTGTGCCCGACGAGCGCGCGCCGGCGCGCAGCGGCCCCGCTCATGTGCCCAGCGCGTAGCGCTCGATGTCCGCGTCCAGCGCCTGCCGCGCGGCGTACTGGCCCGTGTGGGGGTGAAGCCGGCGGCCGTCGGCCCCGAGGCGCTCGCCCCGCCGCCGAGGAGGACGCCGGAGCGGGCACGCAGCAGGAGCGACGGCGGCGCGGCTAGTCGCGACGCAGCGGCAGGCGGTGCAGGCTCTGGGCGGCGCTGCGCATCAGCAGCACCAGGCTGAAGGTCAGCCCGGCGAAGCCCAGCGACCACAGGACGTCGCGCACGCCCTTGACGTCGGCGAGCCCTCCGGCCACGAGCAGCACTCCCGACGCGAGCGCGCCCGCGGCCCCGATGGCGGCCACGAGCACCCGGTCGACCCACTGGTCGACCACGTCGCGGTCGCCTCCGGCGTAGTGCTCGGTGCGCACCGACAGCCGCCCGGCGCGCAGCTGGGCGGCCAGCGTCTCGGCGTGGTCGGGCAGGGCCCGCAGGGCGGGCAGGGCGTGCAGGAGCTCGCGCTGCATGATCTCCTGGGGGTCGCCGATCGTCTCGTCGCTGCGCTCGCGCATGAGCTCCCCGGCGCTCTGGGCCAGCGAGAACTCGGGGTCGATCACCCGCAGCGTGCCCTCCAGCGTGAGCATGGTGCGCCCGAGCAGCACCATCGAGCCGGGCGGGGTCAGGTCGTGGCGCTGCATGGTGGTCAGCACGCCGCTGAGCACGGCCGGGCTCATCCCGCCCTCGGCGCCGACCTCGCCGAGGAGCCGGGCCAAGTCCCGCTCGAGCGGGCGCAGGTCGGTGACCTCGTCGCCGGTGAGGTGGCGCACGGCCCGCGCCAGCATCGAGGGGTCGCGCAGGGTGAAGCCGAGCGCGATGCCCTGGAGCCCCTCCAGGGCGAGCGCGTCGAGCCGGCCGACGGCGCCGAAGTCCAGCAGCCACAGCGTGCCGTCCGGTGAGACGAGCACGTTGCCGGGGTGCGGGTCGGCGTGGTAGAGGCCGTCGGTGACGATCTGGCCCAGCATCGAGGCCAGCAGCCGTCGGGCGAGCTCGGGCCGCTCGACCGCGGCGGCGTCGACGGCCACAGCGTCGGAGACCGGCCGGCCGAGCACCTCGTCCATGACCAGAATGCGGTCGGTCGACAGCGAGGCGTGCACGAGCGGGATCTCGATGCCCACGTCCGCCGCGCGGTTGGCGCGCAGGGTCATCCCCGCGCTGGCCTCGTCGGTGTAGCTGAGCTCGGACTCGATCCCGATGATGAGCTCGTTCGCCAGCCGCTTGACGCCGAACCGGTGCGCGGCCGCAACGCGGCGGTCGAGCTGACGGGCGACGGCCGAGAGCACGGAGGCGTCGCGGTCGACGAGGTCGTCGATGCCCGGGCGCTGGACCTTGACCACGACCTTGGCGCCGTCGTGCAGCGTTGCCCGATGGGTCTGGCCGATCGAGGCGGCGGCCAGCGGCTCGGTCGTGAAGCTCGTGAAGGCCTTCTCGACGGGCTCGTTCAGCTCCCGCTCGAGCTGGGCGCGGATCGCCTCCGGGGGCTCGGGCCGCACGTCGGACTGGAGGGTCTCGAGCTCGTCGGTGACCGTGGTCGGCAGCAGGTCGGTGCGCGTCGAGGCGATCTGCCCGAACTTCACGAACATCCCGCCCGAGTCCTCGAGCACCGCCTTCAGCCGGCGCGCGAAGTCCGGGGTGTTCAGTGCGGCCGCGGACCGGTAGCGCGGGCTGACGAGGTTCTCCTTGCGGGCGTTGTGCACGACCTCGCGGAAGCGCCCGAGCGGGGCGATGGCGGCGTGGATGGCCTTGATCGGGCGCCGTCGCCCGCGGCGCGGCGGGCCGGTCGACCGCGTGATGAGGTCGAGCACGATGGCGAACGGGAGCGCCGCCAGCACCCCGAAGAAGATGACGAGCACGATGATGATCCAGTCGGGGACGGTGGTGTCGCCCCCGACCACCAGCGCCGCGGCGGTCAGGCCGACGATCCAGCCCAGGAACGCCGCGATGCCCGCCCGCCAGCGCCCGAGGTGGATCCCGAGGATGCGGCTGCTCAGCCAGCCGATCGCCGCGATCCAGAACGGCAGGAGGAGCAGGCCGCCCAGGCCGATCTTGACGGTGATAGCCGCGAACATCATCCCGCACGGACACTAACCCCACACGGATCGCGGTGCATTCACGGTGTGCGCACGCCCGTCCGCGACGGTGGCCTCCCCACGACGACTCAGGAGGTCATCTGTGAGCACCACCACCGACACGATGCGCAACGGCGTGGACACCGAGAAGCTCTACGCCACGCTCGACCTGCTCAAGGAGCAGCCCGAGCTCGGGCGCTTCCAGTTCCGCGCCACCAACCGCTGGATCGACGGGCCCCACAACCGCTCGACGATCAAGGGCTTCTTCGGCGCCGGCGCCGAGGACGCCACCCGGACCGAGGCCTTCGAGGTCGACGCCGGCGAGCCCGCGCTGCTGCTCGGGACCGACCAGGGCGCCAACCCGGCCGAGTACCTGCTGCACGCGCTCGCCGCCTGCCTGACGACGTCGATCGTCTACGTCGCCGCCGCCCGCAAGGTCGAGCTGACCTCGGTCGAGTCGACGCTGACCGGCGACATGGACGTGCGCGGCGCGCTGGGCGTGGACGAGAAGCCCCGCAACGGCTTCGAGCGCATCCGCGTGTCGTTCCGCGTCACCGGCCACGCCTCCGAGGAGAAGCTCCGCGAGATCGTGGAGCGGGCCCGCAACCGCTCGGCGGTGTACGACATGGTCACCAACGGCGTCCACGTCGTCCTCGACGCAACCACGGACTGACGGCCGTGCCGATCGAACTGCAGGCCCAGACGCGCTCCGGCGCTCGCCTCGTGGCGAGCGCCGAGCAGCTCGCCGGCGAGCTCGCGGCCCGTGCCGCCGAGCACGACCGCGAGGGCACCTACCCGTACGAGGCCATCGACGCCCTGCGCGCGGCGGGCTACTTCGCGGCGCCGATCCCCGAGGTCCTCGGCGGCCTCGGGGTGGACTCCGCGCACGATCTCGTGGTGGCCTCGAGCCGCCTGGCGCGCGGCGATGCCTCGGTGGCGATCGGCGTGAACATGCACCTCGTGGCGGTGCTGAACATGGAGCGCCGCCGCCAGGTCGCGGTCGCGGCGGGCGCCGAGCGGCGGGCGCGCGCGTTCGGCTCGTCGCTGGCGCAGATCGTCGACGACGGCGCCGTGCTCGCCGCGGCGATCAGCGAGGCCGGACAGGACATCACCCGGCCGGGCACGGTGGCGACCCGCACCGACGCGGGCTGGCGGATCGACGGGCGCAAGCTGTTCTGCACCATGTCGCCCGCCGCGACCGACCTGTACGTCGCCGTCACCTACACCGACGGCGAGGACGTCGAGCGCTACGCGTACGCGATGGTGCCCACCGACGCCCCCGGCGTCGTGGTCAACGACGACTGGGACGCGCTGGGCATGCGCGCTTCCGGCAGCAACTCGGTGGCCTTCGACGGCGTCGTGCTGCCGCCGGGCGGCGTGCGCGGCGGCTTCCGCGCCGGCGACCCGGTCCCGTACATGGAGCGCAACCTGACCGCGGGCCTGTTCCACGCCTCGGCTTCGCTCGGCATCGCCGAGTCGGCCGACGCGCTCGCCCGGCGCGGGGTGGCCGGGCGGGTCAACGGCGACGCACGCCCGCGCATGCAGGTGGCCGACAACGCCGTCGACCTCGCCGCGGCGCGCGGCGTTCTGCAGCGCGCCGCTCTGCTGATCGACGACCACCACGCCCGAAACCCGGCCTCGGACGGCACCACGGCCGAGCTCGAGGCGCTGTTCGCCGAGGCCCAGGCGGCCAAGGCGTTCGTCAACGAGGCCGCCACCCGTATCGTCGACCGCGCCCTCGCGCTCTCCGGCGGCGCCGGGTACCTCAACGCGAGCCCGCTGGCGCGCGCCTACCGCGACGTCAAGGCCGGGACGTTCATGCACCCCCTTGGGGCCAACCGCGCCTATGACTACCTCGGGCGGGTCGCGCTCGGGGAGACGGCGGCGCTGCACTGACATGGGCGCGCCGGCCCGCGCCGAGTTGGTCCAGGTCCCGGCCGCGCACGCGTTCCGCGACACGCTGGCCCGGTTCGCCACCGGCGTGGCGTTCGTCACCGCCGCGCCGGGCGGCGAGCCGGCGGGGCTGGTGGTCAACTCGCTGGCTTCCGTCTCGCTGGACCCGCCGCTGATCTCGTTCTGCCCCTCGCGGGGATCGCTGACCTGGCGGCGCATGCGCCGGGCCGGACGCTTCGGCGTCAACGTGCTGCGCCGCCATCACGAGGAGTTCGTGGCACGCGCGACTCCGCCGAGGGCCGATCGGTTCGGCGACCTGGGCTGGGCGCCGGGCCCGGGCGGCGCGCCGCTGCTGACCGACGCCCTGGCCACGCTCGAGTGCGCGATCGTCGCCGAGC
>Ga0105245_10000400_pt1 | contig 40199 bp, 35 predicted proteins | sample KBSM54metaG_FD_81523 | JGI IMG/M metagenome (GOLD analysis project Ga0105245, IMG submission 81523) | Miscanthus rhizosphere microbial communities from Kellogg Biological Station, Michigan, USA - KBS M5-4 metaG | ecosystem: Host-associated > Plants > Roots > Rhizosphere > Soil | place...
ACATTTTGAAGCAGAATTTCCTTCAGAGAGAGAGCCAAAGGTTTAACGACCACCAACCGCTGCCGTGGGGATAGCAGACGTAGAAGCAGCGCGCTTCGTTTCTTCCACCCAAGCCGCCAGGCCCTCGATGCCTTGTCGGACCTGCTCGCAAATGGTGCTTGTGGCAGCTTCATCGGCAAAGTAAGGATCGGCAATGGTGAGTGTTTCCGGCGTTCCAAAGAGTCCGAGCAAGGTTGTACGGTTCGCCATGTCGGGAAATTGCTGGCGCACGCAGTTGAGGTTTTCCACGTCCATGGCAATTACCAGATCGGCATTGGCCAAGTCTTCACGCGTAACGCGCGCTGAATGATGACTCGAGAGAGCGATCCCAAAAGACTTTCCTATTCGCAGAATCTTTTGCGGACAGCTTCGACCCGTCTGGTCATGGAATCCTGCCGAATCAATCGTGACGCCGATCAGTCGTTTTGCTGCGAGCGCGGCTGCCAGCGGGCTGCGACAGATGTTCCCATAGCACACAAAGAGAATCTTTGCTGGCCCGCCCGCGGCTTTCACACGGCGCAACACGTTCCTATGGTGTCTCAGCAAACTGCTTTTGGTCTGCCAGTCTTTAAACTTGCGGTAGACCGGACGCAACTGGTCGGTCACAGCCACAGTGAGCACTCTGCGGGAAATCCCCAGATCACGCCACTCAAAGTGGTCCCAGCTTTCGCGCCCGAGCAATGGCCGCAGAAGCTCCAGAAAAGAAACAGTGCGGGACCGGGTATACAGCAACGGATCGTGCTTGTCCGCTCTGAGGTTGCATTTAAGCCAATCCACGTCTGTACGGAAATCGCGCGTGTAGTAAGGCACTTTGTACTTTGGTTGTGGGGCCGGTTCTTCACCTCGCGCGATTTGCCACAGCCCCAGCGGGAAATCCACGCCGGCATCGATAGAAAGCGCCAGCGATCCCCAGAGACGAGGATTAATCTCCATCAACCAGTGTTGCCCTTTGGTGTCAATCTTGAATTCAACCATGGCCACGCCGTGCCATTTGAGCGCTGTTAAAAGTTTTTGGGCGTCTTGCAGCATCGCCTCGGGGGGATTGATGGAGCGGCGGTAGGAGCTGGCTCCGCCGGTAAGCGGATACTCATGCACGCGTTCATGCGCGAAGTGCCAAATCTTCCGTCCACGGTTGAACAGAAATTCAACTCCAACACCGCGACCCTGAATATATTCCTGCTGCTGGACCTGGGTAAGTAGAAGCCAGCGGCGCAATTGCTCCCGCCGTTCTGATTCGTTTTTTACCACTGCCACGGCAAGCGTGCGCAACGCGCCATTGACCATCACTTTGCTGTGCGTTGGCTTAAGAACCATGGGGAAATGTTGCGCTTGGTCGACGTCCGACAGAGTCGAAAGCAAAACTCCAGAGGGCGTTGGCACGCCCAGTTGATGCGCCAATTGCCAAGTTTTTTCTTTATCAAGCGCAATATCAAGTGCTTTATCGCCAGGAATAACGGCCTTGCGACGAAGAGGGTCGTTTTCATCCAGCTGTTGCAGCCCCAAAAGCGACGTTTCAGTGGCTGGCACAATCAACGTGTAATTGCGTAGCCTGTCCTGCTCCCGCAACCAGCCCTGGAAGTCTGCCGCGCGCTCCTGAGAAGGCTGCTGCAATTTACGTGAGATGTAGCGCGAGTGCATGGCAAGGCAGTCCTGCGCTTCCGCCGCCAGGTCCACCTGCACGCCAGCCCGACCCAGGCTCTGCAAGGTTTCCAGGGCTGCGCGGCTATGTCCGTCAAGAACTAATACTCTTATTTCACTCATGCTTCTGGCCTGTGCAGCCGCCATGCGGTCAGCGCCGCATGTTCGGCGCTGGGAATGCGAGGCAAGCGGTGAACGTCAAGCGGCTCGCTGCCATTAATTACACCTGTTTCTGTTGTCACCGCCGCGCGATACGTTTTCTGGACGAGCTGATAAGCTCGCCTATCATAAGCGCCATTGGGATAACAGAAGAAATCTATCTTCCGTTCCAGGCGTTGTTCAAGGCATTGGCGGCTATCCAATATTTCCGATTCAATTTCCTGGCCGTTCAACTTAGTCAGAATCGGATGGCTCAGTGTATGCGATCCCACGGTGATGAGATTGCGGTCAAGAGAACGCAGATCATTCCAATCCATGACGTCGAAAGCTTCCCGCTGGGCGGCGGTCGGTTGGAAGCCCGCAGTGGCTTGTTGGATGGTAGCTTCGGCCATGCGGCGTTGCTGTTGCGGCAACGTTTTCATCCATTCGATGATCGCATCAACGGTGGTGCCAGGCGACAGAAGTTTCATGCGCAGCTCAGCCAGCTCTGGGATGGCTAGCGTCTGCAGACGGCACCGCATTTCATGGTTCCAAAGCCAAGCCCCGGATTCCACCAACGCCGGACATACAAACATCGTCGCAGGCAGTTGCAACTCACACAAAATGGGATAAACCACCGTCAGGTTATTGCGCAAACCATCATCGAAAGTCAAAACGATTTCATGCGCCGGCGGAAGGGAACCATTCGTCATTCGACCCAGCATTGTTTCCAGCGACACCACCTTGAAATGGCGGACCAGATAACGTAACTGGGCCGCCAGTGCCGGAGCGCCTTGTTGTGCAATGCCGTGGTACATCAGGATGCGTCCGCAGCTCTGGTGCCGGGCAATGACCGACGAGAGACCGCTGCGGAAGGAGATGGCGTGCCCAATCGATTTCAATTCAGTTGTAACAGACAAAAAGTTTGCTCCATATAGCGCCAGTACCCAGGCGCACGAATGCAAAGGCTCAACTTAGGGTGGCGAGCAGTTAGCTTGCCGTTTGTTGCCCTTTGAAACGAAGCAGGGAGTCACCCTATCGGGTGTCGTTGTGTTCGTGTTTCCACCAAGTTAGCTACGATTTGCTGCTTCTTGTCCGGACCGGAACGGTAAGAAAAGACAATCCTGTTGCTCACCATTGTGCAATATTTTTCACATCTGCTGAATTAGTTCTGAAAGTCCCGTCGTAACCTGTTGCTTTCACAGAGGCTTCCATACACTTCAACGGCAGCCGCGTTGCACTATTCCCAAGCAGGCGGGGCACAGTCACGCCTGAAAATCGCCCCAACGGATGAGGATAGTTGAGCAAGCAGGACCCAAAATCGAACCAAACCCACGTTCTCAGCGTGGACGTGGAGGACTATTTCCAGGTAGAAGCATTCGCCGGATTAGTTGACCGTAAGGGCTGGGACAAATGGCCTTCCCGTGTGGTGGCAAATACTTATCGTGTGCTGGATCTCTTTGACCGGCACAATGCCAAGGGAACCTTTTTCTTTGTCGGTTGGGTGGCTGAACGATTTCCTCACCTGGTGCGCGAAGTACAATCGCGCGGACATGAGCTTGCCTGCCATAGTTACTGGCATCGGACGGTTTACAGCCTCACGCCCGACGAGTTCCGCAATGACACGCGGCAAGCCAAACAGGCGATCGAAAATGCAACGGGTGTTGCCGTAAACGGTTATCGAGCGCCCAGCTGGTCTATTACCAAATCCTGCCTGTGGGCGCTCGACATTCTGGCCGAAGAAGGTTTTACCTACGATTCCAGCATCTATCCCATTCATCACGATCTTTATGGAGTGCCAGGGGCGCAAAGGTTTCCGTACACGCACGCATGCGCAAACGAATTAACACTTCGGGAATTTCCTCCGGCGACTCTCCGCTTTCTTGGCACTAACTTTCCCGCAGCGGGCGGAGGATATCTGCGGATTTTTCCATCGGCTTTTACCGAGCTTGCATTTCGTACGTTTGAAAAAAGTGGAGAACAGGTGGTCGTCTATCTGCATCCTTGGGAGCTCGATCCGGAGCAGCCGCGCATCCGTGGGCCGCTGAAGTCGCGTGTGCGGCACTATACGAACCTTAAACACATGCACAACAAGCTGGACACCGTCTTGAGCCGACGCAAGTTCCAGCCTTTTAAAGATGTTTTGGCCGAGGGAGCCGCCGCAACCATTGCTCAACTGAGTTCAGGCCATGCATCCGATGTAGTAATCGATGAACACATTAGCGAGCCGATCCACACCATAGCGCACCGTGCGGAAGGCGGAAGATGATGCAGCCTTCTGCCCATCGCAATATGGTTCTTGCTTATCACGAGGTAATGCCTGAATCGGATTATGCTTACTGCGTGACGGCAGCTTCGTTTGCTGAGCAACTCCGTGTGCTCGATTCACTGAAAAAGACAAAGTCGCTCGCTACGCAGATTACTTTTGATGATGGTGAGCAATCGCAGTTTCACAACGCGGCGCCATTACTAGCCGAGAACGGATTCAAGGCTACGTACTTTGTTACGCCTGGCCTGATTGGCACAGCGGCAAAATTTCTGGGCTGGGATGATTTCAGGGCATTGCAAGCTGCGGGGCATTCAGTTCAGTCGCACGGCTGGTCGCACAAGTTTCTTACGTTTTGTTCCGAAGCGGAACTCGCTCACGAGCTGCGCGCGTCAAAACAGTCCCTGGAAGATAATCTTGGCAGCGCCGTGGAAGAAATATCAGTTCCAGGCGGACGATGGAACCCGCGAGTCATTCACGCATGCGCTGCAGCCGGATATCGCCGCGTTTACGTTTCCGATCCGTGGGTCGAAACAGAAATTGACGGAGTACAGGTAATTGGCCGGTTCATGGTGCGGCGAACGACCACAATCCCGGTGCTTGAGAAAATCGTCGCCAAAGATCGAAGTGCATTGCGCAAATTGCGCCTGCGCTCACAGCTCAGGGGAGGACTTGTGGGTGTCTTGGGTGACAGCTTGTACCACTGGCTTTGGTGCCGCTTGACCGGATACAACGAGTTTGAAGCGGCCCGTCAGCAGTGACATGCATATCTGAGAGAGAAGAAATGAATCGCGTGAAGGTTTTACAACTCATCAGCAGCGGCGGCTATTACGGCGCAGAGAATATGCTGCTGAACCTCTGCGCCAGCCAGCAGAAAGCGAGCTGCGAAAACAGCCTGATGCTTTTTTACAATGTGCATGCTCCGAACGTCGAGTTCTATGAGCGTGCGCGGCGTCGCGGCCTGAGCGTGCGCATGGTGCATTGCCAGGGCCGGGCAGACTGGCGCGCTGTCCGCCAGATTGAAGAATGTATTCAGGAAGACGGCATTCAACTGCTGCACACGCATGGATACAAGGCCGATCTCTATGGCTATGTTGCCGCGCGGCGCTCCGGAAAACCGATTGTAGCAACCTGCCATAACTGGGTGGGCGGCACCGCTGCTCTGGGAATTTACAATCGTCTCGATCGCATGGCTCTCAAGAGGTTTCAAGGCCTTGCAGCCGTTTCTGATTCGGTAGCGCAGCGCCTGCTCGATTCCGGCGTCTCCGCTAAAAAAATCAGGACTATCGCAAACGGTATCGATGTGGGAACGTTTGAGCGTGCGCGTCCTTTATCCGTGTTCGAATTTGATGGCAGCAAAGTTGTCGGCATGGTGGCCCGGCTCGATCTGCAAAAAGGTTTTGAATATCTGCTGCGGGCCGCGCGGGAGCTTTGTACAGCTTTTCCGGCGTTGAAAGTTGTAATCGTGGGCGAAGGTCCTGATCGCCAGGCGATTGAGAGCATGGTCCAGCGATTCGGATTGCAATCCCACGTGATTCTTGCTGGTCAACACTCCGATATGGCGGGTATTTATGCCGCCATGGATGTCTTTGTTCTGCCATCACTCAATGAAGGATTGCCGATGACCATCCTTGAAGCTATGGCTGCGTCCAGGCCGGTGGTCGCGACCAGAGTTGGGGCGATTCCGAAAGTGATCAAAGATGTAGAAACCGGCTTGCTCGTGGATCCATGCGATGTTGATGGACTGCGGAATGCTCTCTCAAGCTTGCTCACCGATTCTGATCTATGCCGCCGCCTTGGCTCCGCCGGCCACGATTGGGTCAGCCGCAACTACACTTCTGAAGCCATGGCACTGAAGTATCGCCAGATGTACGGCGAAGTTTTGGGTGCGCCCGCGATTGCTACGGTCCCCGCTCGAGCGGTGGATGACAGGAATGTTGATGCGAGGCGAGCATGAGCCAGGTTGAGCAGGCCGTGCCAGGGACGAGCGTCGCACAACCGGTGCCAGCCCCTGTCGTAAGCATTTCGATCATTATTCCAGCTCTGAATGAAGAAAAGATGATCGGCCGCTGCTTGGAATCGCTAACGCGATTGGCCTACGCTCGTGATCGATTTGAAGTATTGGTAGTGGACAACGGATCTCGGGACAAAACTCTAGCCATTGCCGAATCGTTCAAAGGTCGTCTGAATTTGAAGGTCCTGCAGCAAGCTGGTGTTCGTATTTCTGCACTGAGAAATCTTGGAGCGCGCGCGGCGGTGGGCGACATTGTGGCGTTTCTGGATGCAGATTGTCTTGCGCCGGATGACTGGCTGGATCGTATCTATGCATTGACAACTCCTAATGGCGCAGGCGTTTTGGGTGCTCACTATCTGCTTCCGGAAGATTCATCCTGGGTAGGAAGAACATGGCACCGCTATCAGGAAGCACCCAAATCGGGCGAAGTATCCCATGTTCCAGCGGGCGACCTGATCATGCGCCGTGAAGACTTTCTAAAGCTGGGCGGGTTTGACGAATCGATTCAGACCAATGAGGACTACGAGCTTTGTGACCGCGCCAGAAAAGCGGGAATGCACGTTCGGGCTTTTCCTCAGATCGGCGTGATTCATCTAGGGACGGCACAGAGCCTGCGCGTCTTCTTCCGCAAGCAGGCGTGGCATGGGACGCATGTTATCAAGGTGTTCCTTCGCGATCCGTTGAAATCACATAATCGCAAAGCAGTGTTCTTTGCCGCCTACACTTTGTTCAGCCTGTTGGCTGTTGCGGCAGGTTTCGTATGGGAGCTTGCGTGGCACGGGCCTTGGTGGCTTCCTGCGGCTGGATTTGCAGGGTTATGCTTGCCGCCAACAGTGCTCTCTGCCAAACAGGTTCTTAGCAGCCGGAAATATTCTGACTTCTTTCCTTTATTCGCGCTCTACCTAACCTACGGAATCGCCCGAGCCAAAGCCCTCTTAAGCATCAAGAACTTTATCTGAGCTTGCCGATTAGTGGACCGCGGCCCGCACGTTCGTCGGCGGATTCGGCCTGGTTGCCGTGCCGGAGAAAAATTCATATGCGCCAAGATCGTAGCCCGCCCCTTGCGCGCGCAGTACTCCATCTTTGTCCGTATCAATGGTTGGGCCGGGATTCGGTTCAAAAGGATTACTGGGCACAATTATAAGGCCCGTGTTGATCGCCGGACTTCCCGTAAGAATGTGGTAATCGCCGATAGTGCGATTCGTGAACACAGGATCGGCACTAATGTTGTTGGTTGTTTGCGCGGGGCCTGAGCCCACTCCGAACCAGAGATTTTTGTCTCCGGTGATCTGCGACGTGCTGCCATCAATATAAATCTCACCCGCCAGCTGGTAAGCGATGTTGTTGCGAAGATGCATGGTCAGCGTTGCCGGACCGCCGCCCACGCCAAAGGCTCCGCGCGAGCCGCTGGCATTGGCGGAATTATTGGCAGCGCAGTTGGAAAGCGTGTTGTTAAACACTTCCACCGAGCCCGTGCCAGCCACGCCGTTATTCGTAATACCCGCAACGTAAACGCATGAGAACGCCGCGCCCAGTTGCAGGGGATCCATGCGGCCAACGTTGTAAATCACATTGTTGTAAGCTTCCACCGGGCCCTTCGACGGATCTACAGTGGCGAAGTTGATGCCATTGCAATTGTCGCCGTGAATCAAGTTGTCATGAACATGGAGATCGAATTGATTAAAGCCGGTCGTATCAGCAGCGCCGCAGCTCGGCGTGCAAAGCGGTGACGAATGGAACTGCAGTGCGCGGCAGGTAAAGTTATCGTGAATATGGTTCCAGCCTACGTCAACGTGGTTTGAATCAGTGCTGAAGTAAACCGCGTGATAAAACTTTGAAGAGGTGGGATTGATTCCGGCATTGTGCACGTCATTGCCGTAAAACTTTGCCTGGTTGCCTTCACTCATTTCAAAGCAGCCCACCTGGTCATCTGCGCCGGGGCACTGCATTTCATTGCCGATGATCCGCCATCCCGTGCCGCCAATATCCATGGCTTGCGTGCCGCCTACAATGTGCAACTGCGAAATGACCCAAAAGTCTTCCTTGGCGCCGATGTTCGGTGTGCGGATTCCATAATGCAGACCGCCTGCCACGCCCACCGTCACAGTTGCGTTGGGATAAGCGATCAATGCTTTGGGGGCGGTAGCCGTGCCGGAATTGCTGGAGCCCGCGTTGTCCATGCTCAGGTATGCGGTGAAATTGTCTTCTGAAGTTTGCGCAACTCCGTCTTCGATATAGGCCGTGTCACCTGCGGCGATTGCGTTCTTGGCTTTTGGAATGGTCTTCCACGGAGAAGTGAAGCTGCCTGTGTTGGCGTCATTGCCCGTAGTGGCGACAAAAAATACGTTGCCCGCCCGCACCGTGAATGGCAATCCGTTGCTGGCGCCGATTCCCGGCACATTCACGACAATGCTTCCGGTTTTAGCGGCGGCCCCAAGCTGAAAAATGATCTTGCCATCTGACCAGAGTGGATAGGTGGCAACAGCGCCCCCGCCGACAGTGACCGTGGACGTTCCTTGTGTGGCCCCAAAACCCTTGCCCCAGATTGTGACCCATACGCCATTGTTGTTCTGGCCGCCCGTGTTGGGGCCGCTTTCCAGGTCAGAGAAGAAAATTCGCGGCGGCGCGATTTGTGCGGACATGAATGCCGCGGAGAAAATCAAGGAGAGGACTGAAACGATTTTTAGAAATCTAAGCATTGCAACTCCAACTTCAAATCTTGGTGGCAAGCAAAAACGGCCTCAGCTGGCCTCTTTAGGGCACGGGAATAGTCACGGCAACCTGCGTAGAAGCCGCGCTCTCAGCGCCGCTGGTATCCACAGCGGTAACCACGTAAAAATATTGTTTGCCGGAAAGCGGCGTGGTATCGGTAAAGAGCAGCGTTGACGTTGTGAGCGTCGGAGAAATTTTGCTGTACGGACCTCCGCTCACCGTCCCGCGATAGACGTTGTACCCTTGCAGCGTCGCAGACGTGCTGGGGTCCCACGCGATATCCACTGAGTGCGCGAGCGGAGCAAGTCCGGTGCCCGCAAGAGGAACAGAGAGCAATGTTGCTCCGTTGCTCATCAGCACCAGGCTGCCGTTCACCGTCCCTGCCGTCGCCGGATTGAATACGACCGGAACATTGACGCTTTGCGCCGGATTCAGGTTGATCGGCGTCGTAATACCCACGGAGAATCCGGAGCCCACTATAGTGTCCTGGGTAATTGCGACAGCAACAGTTCCTGTGTTGGTGATTTTCACCGTTTGCGTTGTCGGGGTGTTCAGCACCTCGGAGCCAAATCCAAGGCTGCTGGGAGTGGCGGAAAGGCTGGCTGAAGAAGGCGCGGGAGTCGGAGAGGGAGTAGGAGAAGGAGCGGGTGATCCAGCGGCGGACTGTGAACCGCCTCCTCCACAACCCATCGCGCTCACCATGAAGATGAGTAACGCCAAAAAAATCCCAACATGAACTGCATAATTCGTTTTGTTGCGCACAGTAACTCCTGAATTCCGGAAGCAAAATTTCAGGCGCATTGCAGCGCTGCTGAAACTCCTCCATCAACTTCATCACTTCACTGTTTGCGTCTCAAGAAATAAGTATCTGCAGTCGAATCGATCGACCATGCACCACGCCATGTGCAGTCCACTGTCTTCCAGTGACCGTGCGTGTGCGCACCTGCTCTTATCTCTTGCTTGTATGCTTGGCCAGAAAAACCAAAGTTCCCGGAAGGAAAACTAACGAGGGTACTGCTCAATTGTTGCTGAGACGGATTGCAAGAATGTGGCCACAGGGCCAGAAACTCACAAATGATGGAATTTAGCGGGTATTTAAAAGCGCGCGGGAAAAAGGGGAGGAATCAAAAGTGTAAATTGTTCCGATAAGGATGAGAGAAGATGTAATTTCGAGCTCGGTAGTTTAGCTGACGCAAGCAGATGCGCAGTATGCAACTAATTGCACACTTCGCCAGGAAGCTATGCGACGCGTGTCATCTCAAGACGAAATACGCTTTGCCCGAAATAAGAGAGGGTCTTGGGAATCGAAGTGAGTCTGGCGTACCTGAGAAGCTTGCCGCTGGCCCACGTGATATTTGGATCGCCAAAGCCGCAGCCGCTCAGGAGCTTTGCCCAGAACTCAGGCTGCTGATGCTTGAACCACTCGATATTGGGCGTTAGTGGGTTCCGAACTCCCAGGTCGCCGAAAAGATTGCGTCGCGCGGCATCCATGATGATGAGCTTGCCTCCTGGCCTCATCATGGCGGCGATGTTGCGGAAGATGTTCTGGTACTCGCGGACTGCATCCGGCGAGTCGAGCAGAGCGATGCAGCTCTTTTCATCCAGATGGTTGATGGAAGCCACCGATAGCACCACGTCAAAATAGTCCTTAGGACCGGCAAAACCTTGAACGGTGTACGGGAGAATTGTGGCTTGCGGCAAGTCGAGTTTTTCTGCCATCAGTTTGAAAGCGTTGTGGCACTCGTTGGAGTCATAACAGCCTTCAGCCATCGGCTCCAAACCGACCGATTCAGCGCCATGAAGAGCTGCCCATAGGCACAGCATTCCCTTGCCACAGCCGATCTCGAGCATCGCTTTGCCGCGAAAATCTATGTCGCGAAAAAGTTGCGCAGCGAAACGCGGGAAATCAAAACCATGGTTCCACAGGCCCATTTCCTGGCCTAATTTTCTTAGGCGCTCAGCGGGAGAAGCGGTGCCTGGCTCGGTTGGAACGCTCTGATATATGGTTGACATGTTTTACTCCGATTGAAAATTCTGTTGCGACGGTTCCACCGCGCGAGCTGCTGCATGACCGCGCAACGCAGCCACCATGCCTGCCGGCAGCTTGCGTTTCACCCATGCCTTAATTGCGCGCTTTTGTTTTTGTACTTGAAGATACATACGACCACGTTTGGAAGATCCACCAATGAACAGATTGAGATAATTTTCCTGGTGCGCTCCGAACTTCGCTTTATATGGATCTGCGCCTCCAAGAAAGTCATAGCGCCTGGCGCCGGAGCTGATCATTTCCTGCAGAAGATGTGCTTTCAATGCGTAGCCGATTTTTTCTGAAGCGTATTTAGGATGAAAGCCTTCCTGCAAAAGTGAGACGGTATCGTTGTAGCGGAAGCAGAATTGAGCGCCAACAGTTTCGCCGTTCAGTTCCAGCAGCCAGAATTCCAGCCAACCGCGTTGCAGGAGCGCCGCGGCCATCCGCTGGTAGAAATCGCGACGCGCCTTGCCGGCGAAGGCGCCGGTCTCACCGCGCCCGGTCCAGCGCATCTGATGCAGATCAAACAACGTTTGCAACTGAGATTTGAGATCATCCACATCTTCGCAACGCGAGATTTTCACAGTAAATCGTGATTGCAGCCGTTTTGGATAACGCGTAAGCAATGGCCGGAACGACGAATCCAGCGAACTGACGTACTGCAGCCACGTCGGGGGCAAATTAATAATGAAGTTCGGTGTCAGCGTGGAATCAATGCACAAGCCAGATTCTTGAGTTCGCTGAAGAAGGTAGTCTGCCACTGGCGAACGTTGCGGCAAGGTTTCCAGCGCACAAACGTGCCATTCTTTCTGTGCGGCGAGCCACGCGATAAATGCCTGGGCACAATCAATTGCATATCCTGGAGCGGTAATGAAATCCAGGCCGTCAGAGTCTCCCGATCCCGCACCCACCATTCGCAGGGTTGTCAGGGACGAGGCCAGAAAACGTGTATGGTCGGCATACAAAGGAGCGATTCCCACGACAGCGCCAGTCGAGTCAGCAAACACCAGAGCAAAAAGATTCCTGTTCTGGCCGTAGGACTGCCACCAGGAGGCTAGCCATTCTGGCGTCTGGAAGATGGAAGATGCTGGATTTGCCCGCAGCAAACTGTTCCAGCGCTCACGAAACTGTTCCAATTCTTCCCAGGAACGGCATACATGGACTGTGCATTCTTCTGCTGTAGGGCAGGATTCGAGCGGGAGTGCCGTTTCTGTCAGTCCAGCGAGCATAGATTTGCATACAGGGAAAATGCAAGTGGACTGCCAACCTATGCTGATCCTGTCGAATATAAGCATAAGAAAATAAAAGATTTATTCACAACCATCCCAGGGATCTCTCCAGAGGATTGGTATCAATATGAAATAATTTGCATATTTATGAACGAAACCGAACGCAGGGATGAACGCAAATTTTAGAATTTCCAATCTTTTCCCTTGCAAATAGTTTGCATACTCCTTATAGTACATTGTACTTAAGTACAGTAACGAATTGGCCAAGTGGACGATTGCCACCGGTTTTCAGCAAGCCCCCTAGGAACCGCTTTCCTGACAATTCTGGAAAAGCTACCCTTCGCGCTGAAGATCCATGGCATTTCGACGGAACGGACACCTGGAAGGGGTTACAAAGATCTTGCAGAGTCAACTTGTCTCAGTTGGCTGGCTTGGCACTGGCTTCATGTCCGGTGCGGAGTTGGTAAAAGAGGTCTTCCAGTCGGGCGCTTTAACCTGCGCGGGATTGCTGCCGCAGGTTTTTAAGAAACGCCATCCGTTTCATCTCCACTATACCCATGTTCGAGCGTTTATGCGCTGGTGGCTCCTGAGGAATCTCTCATGTGCAACCCGTGCCATGAGTGCAAGAAATTGTTTGCAAGTCACTGCATAAAGTGACAGGTGTCACAGGTAAATCGAGAGCTGGATACTACACTCTATTTTTGGGGTGCGACCCGAAATAAGGGGAACGATGGCCGGTTGGCCGAAATTGTGTGGCTAGGGGATATGAGGAGTAATGGAAAAAGAACAGGTTAATCAAATCGCCGAATGCCCGGCATGTCACAGCCTGATGGATTCCACCTCGCATACATCTCTCTGCGCAGGTAATGAAGTCGTGGAGGTAACTCCTCCCGAGCGCCGCAAACGGCAACTACGTTGCGGACATGAAGAAGTTGAACCTTCGGCTTTCCCGCTGGTTTCCGCGGCACACGAATTTAAGACCCCGCTAGTGGTCATGCTGGGCTATACAGACCTTTTGCTGAATGGCCATCTGGGCGCGGTGAACCAGAGACAGAAACAGGTGCTGGGAGAAATAGAGGAAGGCGCGCAGCGCTTGCAAAAACTGATTCAGGACCTTTTGCTGCTGCAGGAACTTAAAGCGGGTCGCATCGTTGCACAGAACCAGGAATCGACGAGCGTGGATGAGAGTGTTAGCGAGATTTTTAATTACTGGGCTCCCACGGCTACGCAGAAGCGAATCAGGTACCAATTCAATCCATCGGAAGGCAATGAAAGAGTCCGGATTGAGGCGCTCAAGTTGCAGCATGTTATTTCCAGCCTGATTGAAAATGCGCTGAAGCATACGCCTGCGCAAGGACTAGTGACTGTCAGCGTTACGCCCTGTTTCTGGGAACGTCGCAAGGCCCAGAGCGAATTTTTGTTCAACATGGAACGCAAAGAAAGCCGCAAGGTGGAAAACGCGGTTCGCATTGATGTAAGTGATACCGGACGCGGCATCGCGCCCGAGCATCACGATGAAATTTTTGGAGACTTTGTGCAATTGCCGGGCGGATCCGCTCGCGGCACCGGGTTAGGACTGGCCATAGCCCGGCGTCTGGTGGAAGCGCACGGCGGGGTCATTTGGGTTGAAAGCGAAATTGGTAGAGGAAGCAAGTTTTCATTGTTGTTGTCCCAGGCCAAACAGGAGGCCAATTGAGCGCGCCAAATATACTACTCGTCGACGATGAGCCAAGCGTTCTTCGTTACACCAAGACTCTGCTTGAAATTGAGAACTACAACGTGGAGACCGCCGGCAGCGGTGAAGAGGCATTGCAGCGCATGACCCGGGGACCTGCACCCAATCTGATCGTTCTGGATATGGTGATGCCCGGAATGGATGGCCTGCAAACGCTGGAGAACTGCAAGAAACTTCATCCCGATCAAAAAGTTGTGATGATCTCCTGCGTGAATGACACCAACCGGGTGGTGCAGGCGATTAAGCTGGGAGCGTCCGATTACGTGACGAAACCGTTTTTATCGCAGCAATTTCAGGGCGCGATCCGCAAGGCCCTGAATCCGGCGATTTTGAATAACATGCAGGCTGCTGCCGCTCCGGTAAAAGGCTCAGAGCTGGTTGACGATCTGAGCGACGACCTGTTTTTTCTGGCGGCAAGCCCTGCCATGAAACAGATTCGCGCACAGGCTGCGCTGATTGCCAAGGTAAACGTTCCCGTCCTTCTTCTGGGTGAGAGCGGCGTTGGCAAGGAAATTCTGGCACGACTGATCCACAAAATGTCTATCCGCGCGCATCGCCCCATGGCGAAAGTGAACTGCGCGGCGTTGCCGGCCGACCTGCTGGAAAGCGAGCTGTTTGGTTATGAAGCAGGAGCTTTCACCGGCGCCAATAAATCAAAGCCGGGCAAGTTTGAGATGGCGCACAAGGGCACGATACTTCTGGACGAAATCGGGGAAATGAGCGCGCCGCTGCAGGCCAAGCTGTTGCATGTTTTGCAGGATGGCACGTTCTCGCGTCTGGGGGGCCGCGGCAATGTTACGGTCGATGCGCGCGTTTTGGCGGCGACAAACATAGACGTGAAGAAAGCTATTGCCGAACGCAGGCTGCGTGAAGATCTTTACTATCGTTTGAATGCCTTTACGGTTACGGTGCCGCCGCTGCGTGAGCGGCGTGAAGAAATCCCAATCCTGCTGCGCTATTACATGAACAACCTTGCGCGACAGTTTGGTAAGAATGCTTTGCCTATTTCTGAAAAATTGGTGCAGGAATGCATGCGCTATTCCTGGCCCGGTAATCTGCGCGAACTGGGAAACCTGGTGAAACGTTATCTGGTGCTGGAAGATGAAAACCAGGTCCTGGATGAGTTGCAGACCAAGAGCAAGGACGGAATCCTGGAAGATGGCACATCGTCATCCGGGCACGGCGGACTGAAAGCCCTGGTACGCAGCTTGAAAGACGATGCGGAAGCCCGGGAAATTCAGCGCGCGCTGGATGACTCTAACTGGAACCGCAAAGTGGCCGCGGCGGATTTGAATATCAGCTACAAGGCGTTGTTATATAAGATTAAGCAGCATGGCTTATCGCCGGCGGGAAGCCGCGACTTCAGCCTGCGCGCCAAAGCTAATTAAAAGATTCCCTGGTTACAGCAGAGTCCTGCGGTTGATGTGAGGTCCATACATTCATGGCGAAGTATCTGGTTACTGGCATTGCGGGCTTTATTGGTTCTTCAATTGGGCACGAGTTGGTCCGGCGTGGAGAAACGGTTAGAGGCCTGGATGATTTTTCCACGGGCAAGTGGCAGAACATCGCTGATATTGAGAATGACATCGATTTCCGCGAAGTAAGTCTGCTGGACAAGGCCGGAGTGGCTTCAGCCTGCGATGGAATTGATTTTGTGATCCACCAGGCAGCGCTGCCTTCAGTGCCAAAATCAGTGGTTGAGCCGGAACTGACGCACGCGGTAAACGTAAATGGCACATTGAATCTTTTGCTTGCCGCGCGTGACGCTGGTGTAAAGCGCGTGGTCTATGCCGCTTCTTCTTCAGCCTACGGAGAGAGCGAAGTCTTGCCCAAAAGGGAAGACATGCTTCCGCGGCCGATCTCACCGTACGCGGTACAGAAGCTTACCGGCGAATATTATCTGCAGACATTTTCAAAGGTCTACGGGCTTGAGACCGTGAGCCTGCGTTACTTCAACATTTTTGGTCCGCGCCAGGACGCGAACTCGCAATATTCCGGCGTGTTGGCCAAGTTCATTACCCAGATGCAACTCGGCGAGTCGCCTACGATCTTCGGCGATGGCGAGCAGAGCCGCGACTTCACTTATGTTGCCAATGCCGTGCAGGCCAATTTGAAAGCTTGCCTTGCTCCGGCAGAAGAAGTTTCAGGGCGCGTTTTCAACATCGCCACAGGCACACGATTTTCACTGAATCAAATTTTTGAAATGCTGGGCAGGATCATTGGTTTCAATGGGCAGGCCAAATATGCGGAACCGCGCACCGGCGACGTGAAACATTCCCTGGCCGATATAACGCTGGCGCAAAAACATCTTGGCTATTCACCCGACGTGGGTTTTGAAGAGGGACTGAAGCTCACCGTCAAGTGGTATGAAGAACAACGTGGGGTCAAGACCAGCCCAAGCGTTCTTGCCGGGCAGCGCTAACGCTACACAATTATCTTTTTTAAAAATTACTATTCGCCAGTGGAACCGCCGTGCGATGCGATTCGTCGTGTTGCCCATTCCGACGGATCACTCTCAGCCGGGCCAACGTAGCGCAAAAAGCGCGGCTTGCCGCGTCTTTGCCAGTAATGTGACTGGTAGGATGACACTTTCACTCCTGACCGCAATGCGCTCAAGAATGTTGTTTCATCCGGGTCAACAACAATGCCCACATGGCCGCGCCACACAATAAGGTCTCCCGGCTTTGGATGCGCTACGCGCTTGAATCCCTCCATGCCATCGTAAAGCATTCTTGAAGGCGCATAACCGTAATACCGGCCGGCTTGCTCATAGAGATATTGCACAAAGTGCGAGCAATCCAACTCAGTTTCGTGGATCTGCTGGCCGATCAGTAAGAGGAGGCTCGTTGCGTCGGGCGGTTTCTGCGGCAGATCCGGGCCGTCCAGACTGGTGGAAAACTTAGTTAACGCGGGCCTGATTCCTTCTTGCGCCTGTGCCAGCCTGGGCGTCCCGCAAAGAATCAGCAAGACAAACAAAACAAGGAACGCCGCTGCTGTGGGAGATCGACGCATAGACGTACCGGCTTAGCGGTACCTATATTTCGATGCGAGCTCTACGGAATCCAGAGCTGGATTTTTTGAATACGTTGATTTTTTCGCGGATGCAATCAACTGTGTGGAGGATGGCTATGATTCATTGAGTTTGGAAATTGAGCGATAGGCCTTATCAAATTCCGATCTCAAAACTTCGTTCGGAGAAGCAATGCCGGAAACCACTTGTCTAGCCCATTCGAAGTACTGCTGCTTTCTTTCCCGGCTCCAGCCCACGGGCGGGCTTGAGATGATGGCACGGAGATTTGAAATCTTATCAGCCAGTTTGAGTGTTTGCGCGCGTGAAGATTTCTCCGGCGTATGCTCTACCTGCAACTGTTTCCTTGTTTCTTTCGGCAGCGATTTATCGTCCGTTACCTCGGCCACCAGATCGGCAACGTCTTTGCCAAAACGCTGTTCCAATTCCTGCAGTGTCACGCCCGTATCTTCCACGGTGTCATGCAGAAAAGCCGCCATCACCAGTTCCACATCCATGTTTGGACTGCTGGCGGCGATTAACTCAGCCACTTCCAGCAGATGGTTGAAGTAAGGCTCTCCGTTCTCGCCTTTACGTTTTTGCTGGGCATGCTTTTCCGCGGCAAAACGAGCGGCAGCCAAGATGCGCCGGACAGAGTTGCCACATTCCTGAATTTCTTTGTCTGCCATGGTGTTCCTGATCTGTTACTTCGTTCTTTTATCTTTGTGCAACAACAATCTTTGCCGTAGTGATGGCTTGCCCCACGTGCCTTTGTGTGTGGTCCGCCACATGGACTAGCAATCCTCCTACCGATGTCGGCAGCTGCTTTTTACCGACGTGGCGCTCTTCCTGCATTTGTTGTTCTGTGAAGGCGCGAATTCGTTTGCCGCTTTTAGCGATCGCCACCATCAGTTCTGCCATTAGCTCATTTCTACTGCCACGGGAGTCCATTTCCGCTTTCATCACCGAAATCTGCTCGGCGGAAAGTTGATTGCCTTCCGCATAAGTAAGCAATCGATCGATGCTGCGCGCAATGTGGCGAAGATGAAAGGCCACCGGCGCGATTCCGCCTGGACGGGCGTGCAACTCTTCATCGCTCAAGCCATCACACCATCGTTCCAGATCTTCACGCGCAAGTTCCAGCGCATGCAGCACGGCCCTTTGCACAGCCGGTACGTCGTTCAAAGTGCCGCGCAACCAGGGTTCAGGTAAATCGCTCTTTTGCATCCGGTCGGGTCTCCCCTCAATTAATACGGTACAACAAAGTGAAGGAAGATAGCGGATTTGCGCAGAAATTGACTTCAACGGATTCGGTGGCTAGGCTGAGCGCTGCGCATTGGGACGATATATTTCCAGTGCACCGCCAACAGGAGAAAAAATTATGGGAGATCCAAGGTCATGCATCCGGATCTGTTTTATTTGCTGCGTTGCGTTCTTCACCGTGGCATGCTCGGCCCAGAAACAGGGAACAAAGGCGGACAATTGGGCAATTAACAACGCAATGATAGGCCCGGATTCACCAATTGAGATTGCCGCAGGCTCTTCTTATCAGGCACGCGCAATGTATCCCGTGCCTGACGGTCCGCTGTTTCCGCTGAAAACAAGCGTCACCTGGTCTATTGAACCGGCGATCAAGGGCATTGCAATAGATAAAACGGGGAAAATCAGTGTGAATGCAGACGTCCCGCACGGCACAACCGCAACTGTTCGTGGTGATGTGGAGAGCGCGCGAAGAAAGTTATCTACAAAAATATACGTCTTCCATCCGGACACGAATCCTTTGATTGGGCAGTGGCATGTTGATACTCGCGTGGCGTGTGGCGAATCACTGGAGATGCGGGCCGCTGCGGAACGTCGGCTCTCACTTCGTGGCAATAACTGGAGATTTCATGTCAGCCAGGAATTCTGGGTGGGGACGGAAAACAATATTGGGGCGGGAATCCGGCTTTCCGGCACTTACGAACTCGATCTGAAGGCCGCGAAGATCACGCTGACTCCTAAGTGGCCCAAGAAGCCGGTATCGAACTGGAGCTACATTCTAAAAGATGACAGTAAAACATTAGTTCTGATGCCGTTGGAGACTCAGGACGATCTTGAACCAGGATGCGGTTACATCCTTATGCGTTAGACTAAGCGCGGCTTTGTGACTATCGCAAGCAAAAATGTGGGCGATGAGCAGGAGGGATGTAGTGCTGCCAAAGCCTGAATCCTCGCGAATGCTTTCGTAAGACTGCAACTATTTGATCATGGTAGGAAAATGTTTTTCTACAATGATCATCAACCTGTTCATGAATCCTGGCTTGACCAGCCGCTTCAAATTACATTAGTAATCACCCAGAGACTGCCTAAGTCTTTTTTAATGTGTCCTTGACGATTAGTTGCGATAACGTATCGGGTAACGAGGTGCAAAGAATGGCGGATACCCTTCCGGGTGCATCCAGTCGCTTGAAGGAAATCTCAAGCGAGTTGAGAGAGATCGATCTTGCCTTGAAAGCTGGAGCAACTCCAGAGCTGCTGCATTTGCAGGAGTTTCGCCATGTGCTGGACAATGCCCGCCTTACGGCATGGACAGTAAGTGAATTGCTCAGCGCCGCCGAATCACAAAAAGATCCGGCCAAGGTCTTGTCTTTTGTAGCTGCGGAGCGTCTGCGCCGCTCAAACCAGATGTTGAAAGACCTGTGCACCGACCTTGGTGGCCAAGGTGTGACCTGGCAAACGAATGGGATCCAAGCACTTTTTGAAACCGTGAGTTCCTTGCAGGTACAGCTCCGGAAACTGGTGGAAGACCATCGTGGACGGTTCGAGAAGATCGGCGACAGAGCTGGAAGATAAGTCTAATAAAATCAATATCCTGCAAAGCTGCCAAATTTCCCTTCAAAAATAACTAAAGAATTAGTTACTATTTTCTGGCTGGCGCGTCTATATAAATAACTGGAAATCTCTCAGGGACGTGAAGGAGCAAAAAGGTCCGTGCCACCGAAGAAATCGCCTACATTAACAGAAGCTGAACTTCGCCTTATGGAAGTGCTGTGGCAGGTGGGGCCGGCGACCGTCCACCAGGTTATGGAGGCTTTGCCGGCTAATCTTCCGCTGGCTTACAACTCCGTGCTCACCACGATCCGCATTCTGGAAAAAAAGGGCTATGTGCAACACGTGAAAGAAGGGCGGGCCCACGTGTATGCGCCTCTGGTAGGGAAGCAGGAAGCAACGCGGTTTGAGATCAAGAACCTTGTCGGGCGTTTCTTCAAGGATTCCCACGAATTGCTGGTCCTGAACATTCTTGAAGACAAAAGCATCAATGCGGATGAACTGAAACGTTTGGGCCAGTTGCTGCAAGAGCACAGGGGGAAGCCATGATGAGCGTTAATTTGATGAACATGGGTTTCCATAGCCTGGCTACGGCGGTTTCACAGCGCTTGTTATTCAGCGCAGTGGGCGGAACGCTGCTTGCCGCAGCGGTTTGGCTGCTGTTGCAACTTTTTCCTAAAAGAGATTCAAGGACCAACTTTGCCGTGTGGTTTTCAACTTTGCTGGCGACGGCCCTGTTACCGGTTTTAAGTTTTTATCTGGAGCGGAGGCCTGCCGCGCCAAGTGACGCGCCTGCGGTGTTCACGGTTTCGACCTCGATTGCCTCGTACCTGTTCATTATCTGGGCAGTGATTGCTTTGGCAGGTTTGGCGCGCGTAGTCCTGGCAACATTCCAACTGCGCAGACTGCGCTCGCATGCAGAGCCGGTGGCGATGGAATCTTTGCCTGCCGATATGCGCTCGTTGATTGATGACGCCCAGAAGTCGCGCGCGGTTTCAGTGCTTGTCTCAGAACGATTGGAAGTGCCGACGGCAATCGGTTTCCGCAAACCTGCGGTGATCCTTCCGGCGTGGATGCTGGAGAACACTCCGGCGGAAGAGCTGAAATACATTTTGCTGCATGAGCTGGCACACCTGAGCCGCCGCGACGATTGGACAAACCTGGCACAAAAAATTTTGAAAGCATTGCTGTTCTTCCTGCCCAGCGTGTGGTGGATTGAGCGCAGGCTTTCACTGGACCGCGAAATGGCGTGCGACGATGCCGTTCTGGTGCAGTCCGGCACACCGGCAGGCTATGCGGCATGCCTGGCCCACATAGCCGAGAGAAGTTTTCTGCGGAAACAAATTGCGCTGGCCCAGGCTGCCGTTGGCCGTGTTCGGCAATTGACTGCGCGCGTCACGCGGATTTTGGATCCTAATCGTCCACGGGCCACGCAAATGTGGAAGCCGGCGGTACCAGTGGTAATGGTTGTCGCTTTGTTGTGCGCGGTGCCGGCTTCATTCACGCCGGAATTGGTTGGCTTCCCCGATGAAGCAACATCAGCAAAAACCCAGGCGAGTAGCCAGCAGAAAATAAAGATTGCTCCAGAACCTGCCGCCAACAAGGGCGGCGGTGGTGTAGAAGTCCATATGGTACCGGCAAGTTTGAAGATCGATAGCGACGTGATCGCGCCAACAAAAGCGAAAGTGGCGCTCGCGCCCAAGAATAATGTTGGTCATGCACGGAAGACTACTCGTCCGAAGAAAGCTCAGCCGCTGGTGATGATGGCGAAAAACCAATCACCCGCGCCGGAGCAATACGTAACGGTCCGCGAAGAGATGTTTTTCGTAGTCACGGAGCGCACACCTTCAGGCGCGCAGCAGAGTTGGCAAGTCCACATGTGGCAGGTGAGCTTGCAGCCGCAATCCAAGGTCGTACAAAAACCCAGAAAGATTTAGAGGAATTTTTTAAGCCGCCAGAGGCGACAAGTTGGACTCTGGCTTTTAAAAACTAAATAACTAGTTGCACGGATCGTTTTTATAAAAACCAATCGAAATCGAATTACATGGAGAAAAGTAACACATGAAAACGCCAATACAGCAATGGAAGACTTTCCTGAAAGGCAAGACGCTGGCAGCAGTGTTGATGCTAGCTCTTACAGCAAGTTTTGGAGGATATGAATTTCTTAAACCCGCGCCGGCCAGCGCCGCCAGTGCAGCGCCTGCGGCCGCGGCCCTTGACGACAACAGCGTAAGCGCGATTTCCGCGCTTGATCACGCCATGGAAACTCTTGCGGCGCACGTAACGCCCGCAGTGGTAAACGTGACCGTGACGTCACGGGCAAAGCAACAGCAGCTTTCAGGCCGTGACCAGGACGAAATCCAGCGGTTCTTTGGGCCGTTTGGATTTGGGCCGCAGGGTCCACAAGGACGCCAAGGGCCGCGCGTGGAACACGGTCTGGGCAGCGGAATCATCATTTCGCCCGATGGCTACATCGTGACGAACAATCACGTCATCGAAGGCGCGACTGACATTCGCGTTACACTGAATGACCGCCGCGTTCTGCCGGCAAAATTGATCGGCACCGATCCCATGACGGACCTGGCATTGATTAAAGTGAGCGGCAGCGGTTTTCCCAGTCTGCCGTGGGGTGACTCAACTACTCTGAAACCTGGGCAGACTGTTCTGGCCTTCGGGAACCCTTTTAACTTCCGTTTCACCGTGACTCGCGGCATCGTGAGCGCGCTGAACCGTCCAAATCCTTACACTGATGACGCGCGCAAGCCAGGAGAATTTATCCAGACCGACGCTGCCATCAATCCGGGCAATTCCGGTGGACCGCTGGTAAACGCGCATGGTGAAGTGATTGGCATCAACACGTTTCTGATTTCGCCTTCCGGAAGCTTCGCCGGCATGGGCTTTGCCATTCCAACGCAGATTGCGCGGCCAGTGATCGACACGCTGCTCAAAGACGGCAAGATCGAGCACGCGCGAATCGGCGTTGGCATCAATGACGTGACTCCGGAAAATGCGAGCTTCTTCCATCTGGACAACGCCAGCGGAGCGCTCGTCAGCCAGGTTGAACCTGACTCGCCCGGCGCGAAGGCAGGCTTGAAAGTGGGCGACGTGATCACTGAACTCAACGGCAAGAAGATGGACAACGCCGGACAGCTTCAGGCCGCTATCAGCGGACAGCGCCCGGGAAACAAAGTGACGCTGCAAGTAATGCGTGACGGCAAGAGCCTGAATCTTCCGGTAACGCTGGAAAGCATCAACAAAAAGTCCGACGAGGTCGCGTCCAACTCCGGCGAAAACCACGGCAAGGCTCGCTGGGGAGTAGCGCTGCAAAACCTGAATGCCGACATGCGCGACCAGCTGCAACTTCCTTCGAACGTGAAGGGTGTTGTGGTAACCGACGTACAGCCCGGAAGCCCGGCAGATAATGCCGGCATCAGCCGCGGCGACGTGATCCTGGAAGTGAACCGCAAGCCGGTACAGAGCGCGGAAGACGTAAAGCGCGAACTGGGCAACGTCCCCGCAGGCAAAAACGCCATGGTGCTGCTGTGGTCCAACGGCGGAAGCTCATTCCGCGTAATGCACGCCGCCGAACCAGGCTCTGACCAGAATGGCGACTAATTTAGCCGCAGATTTGCGCTGATGAGCGCAGATCAGGCCTAAAATCGAGCCGCGAATTTTTCGCGAACCAACACGAATCCATTGAAACGATTCGAGATTCGCTAGGTTTGCGGCTTTCTTTTTTTATGACGCGGCGCACTTTTGGCCAGAGTGTCAGTTGGCGAATAAATGTAGAATATTTTAATTGTTTTTGTTCGCCCATCGCGATAGACTCATTCCTTGCTTGTTCAGTGGGGGAATATGGGGCGATCGTCTGCAGGCAAGGCAGAATGGCTGGGAGTTCTGGAGACTGCGGCAAAGCTCAGCGTGGAGCAATCGAGCGCAGTCTGGGTGTGGATCATGCAGGAACTGCGCCTGGGGCCGCAATACTTTCTGGCTATCCGCGAAGCCGTGCAGCAGGGAAGATGGCGCACCGCCAAGAATCCGAAGACCTATATAAAGACCGTCGCCAAGCGCGAAGCGTTGAAGATGGGGCTGGTGAGGGAAGATAGCGGGAACCTGGTCCCGGTGGGCAGCAGCAGGAGTGATGGCGCAAAAATATCGGGCGAGGAAGCGTTGGAATACCTTGGCCACCACTACGATAGCCGCGATGCGGCCAAAGGCGAAGACGCGATCTGGCGGGCCGGAGCGGCAGGAGAGCGGGAGCCCGGCGATCCGGTTGAGGAACATGAAAGTTATCGGGAGTGGCTGGCCTCAGGGATGCCACGGGAACTTACGATTGTGACGCCGCCCTCAGAGGAATGGAAAGCCACAGTCCGAGAAATGAATGACAGCTTTGAAGGCCTTGATCTGGAGGCGCGCCCTTCAGTAAGGCCCGACTGGAACAAGTGGGCGGCAGCGGCCGGGCTGGATGAATGGGAGATGAAGGTGCTCAGGTGTCGACTTGCCGGGGTGAGCCGCGAGCAGGCCATGCGGCTAGTGCCGGACGAAGAGTCGCGGAAGGCGCTGCAGGCGGCCTGGAAACGCTTTGACCGCAATGGGATGGATTGGTTACGGGAGGCGGCAAAAATAAAGTTGAAAAAAAGTGTCCCGGAGGGTGGCGTTTTTGACACTAGTAAGTAAAGGAAGAACTCGGCGCTTCGCTGCGCTGCGCGCTGGCCTACGGCGTAAGGAATTTTCTTCTTCTAGCCGCTTACGGCACGAGTGAACTCGTGCCCTGACACTTGTGTCGACTATGGACGCAATGCGGTTTAGCCGAAAGAGTCAAAAGAAACAAAAATCAAGAGCCACCCGGACGGGTGGCTGTTTTATTTGGAGTTAAGACATGTCAAAGACGTCGAAGGAAGACATCATTGCAGCCATCAAGGAGTGTGCGCAGAATCTAGGTCGTGCTCCCAAATACGCTGAATTGCTCAACCATTTTCCCGCAGCCAAGATGGGCGCGATCCGAAAATATCTGGGGACATACACGCTGGCGCTGCACGAGAGCGGCCTGGATTGTTTAGGCGCGGGGTTTGAGGTCGCCATGGACGAGCTGTTCCGCGACTGGGCGCTAATCGTGCGCAAGATGAAGAAGCTCCCGACGATGACGGAATACGAACACCAGAGCAAGTACAGCGTGCGTCCGCTGACGGGGCGGTTCAAAAGGTGGGCGCAGATGCCGCGAGGCATGCATGAATATGCGCGGCAGCAGAAACTGAATGTCGAGTATGCGGACGTAATGAACATCATTCGAGAGCATTACAAGGGTGAACCGGAGTCTGCATGGATGCTGGAGAGGCCGGTGGATTTAAAGGCCACGGGCGCGTATGAGCTGCCGGACCGTCCGGTGCTGGGGCCTCCGCTCACAACGATGCACATGTCCTGCGGGCCGACGAACGAGCAGGGCGTGATGTTTCTGTTTGCGCTGCTGGCGAAAGACCTGGGATTTGTGGTGGAGCTGATAAGGACTGAGTTTCCGGATTGCCAGGCGCTGCGGCAGGTAGGCCCAGAGCGGTGGCAGCGGATGTGGATCGAATTTGAGTACGAAAGCCGGAATTTTCTGAAGCACTTTCACGACGCGAGCAAGGCCGACATCATTGTGTGCTGGTCGCACAATTGGCCGGAGTGTCCGCTGCCGGTGATTGAGTTGAAGGGGCTGGTGAAGAGACTGGGGTGAAAAAAAGCAATTAGCAGCTAGCAAATGGCAATTAGCAATTAGCCAACCAAGAAGACTCCGCAGTGCTTTTTGATTTCATGGTACCTGTTTCAACCAATCATCCAAGTATTGCTCAATTCGTTCGATCTCAGAGTCCGCAAGCAAATTGCCATGGGCAATTACATTGCGGGATCGCTCCAGTTCGTCGAGTCTCTGCTTTACCCAATTTTGACTCGGAAATAAGTCTTCAAAATCCTGCCATTCACCAACAATGATGGATGCGAGATCGCCAAAAAGTGTGTGATCTATGTTAGTGTCGAAAGTTGCTTGATGCCATGCATTATTCGCAATGTCTGCTTTTCTCTTTTCGACACGCTCTTGTACTTTTGCGGGGACAGAAAGCCACCAATCCATCCCCTTCCGCTCTAAGAGTCTCTCGCTTACAAGTAAGCGTGCTAGATTTTCAAAGCAATAAAACAAGCTATAAACATAGGTCATCTTCTCGGCTCGTTCGCGGAGACGTGTGCTGAAGGATGGTGCATATCGGCCCAAAAAGGGCTTTGCCTCGGATGGGATAGCTTTTTCTAATTGACCGGCAGCTTCCCGCGCGACTACATCCGCGTGCAACAGCACGCTTTTAAAAACGCGCGAATGCAACATCTCAACAGCTTCTTTTCTGCTCACAAAAGGTGTTCCCGCATGCTCTTGAAAATCGCATCATAAACTGCTACGTCCGTTGTTGTCGGTAGATTGATATAGATCACGTGTGAAAATGCGAGACCTATATTTGGTTTTTCACTCTTCTCAAGTGCAGGGGATTCGACCTTTTCTTCTTCAGGTTTCGAGACAGGCTTTTCCGGTGGTGCTCCCGTGAAGTCGGCAAGGCTGGAGAGCGCCGTGAATGTGCTGGCCATTTTGCTTACGACGGAGTCGTCTTTTCCTGTGAGAGTAGCGAGCTTCCCCCTTACGTTCTCACTCGAGAGTTTTTCGGCATGCTCGTCGGTCATGAACAGACCTGCATATGCCTTTTTTATTTGCTGCGCTAGGACCTTTTTTGCTATGTCTTTGTCCCGGTACTGAGAGTAGATGGGTGTTGGCACAGAATTAGAATCTAAAAACCCAAGGCCCTTGAGAACATTAATCAAAGACCGATCATTAGTACTCTTGAACCCGAGAGTTTGTAGAAATTCATGAGTAAACTTTGGTGGAACGGATGCTTTTTGTATCGCGGCCAGCATATCGGGCAGGTTTTTGACTGTATATAGATAAGCATTCGTGACTTGCATCGTTTTTCCTTAATATTTGTATGAATGCTACACGATATGGTTCTGAATTCAAGAGATTATTCTTCAACAGGTAGATAAAGGGCTGGCTCTGGAATGGCGGGTCAAAAGGTTCTGGTGAAAACTCCCTGCGTCAGTATGGCACGGAGACAATATCGGGATCCCTCCACTCGTGGTCGCTGCCTGCGTCGCTTCGGGTCTCAGTCGGATGACAGAAGGGAAGGTCTTGGTATTCCCTGACCTTAGTGAGTCCGCGAGTGGAGACGCAGCATGCTGCGTCTCTACGTGGAGATTCTTCTGTCATTTAAGACTTTTTCGCGAACCGAGAATGCGGCACTAAACAACACAAGGTCCATCACGCCTACTCGCGCGCGCTCGCTTATGGTTCGGGATGACGAATTTCTATTTTGCGGATGGTGTGTTCTATTCCCCATATGTTCATCCGTATTTTTTTGTGGCGCTTTTTCCGCTTTGTATGGCTTGTTTCTTTTTTCAATCATACCCATGTGGCGGTACCCATTTCGCTCTCGCCCTTAGTCGCATTCGCTCCCGCGGGCGAGGAGCGAAATGGGTACCAAAGAAAGAAGCGGTTGATCGAGAACAAAGAAGCGGTGGATCGATACCAAAGAAAGAAACGGTTGCTTGGGCGAAAAGAAGCGGCTGATTGGGAACAATAAAAAGCAGTTGCTGGAAAGAGAAAACCTCTCTTTCGATAGAGCGCGCGGCTTGCTTACTGGGTTCGTGATGACGAAGCGAGAGACATTTGCGCGCAGGCGAGGGCGCCTCCACCCCAGAGCGCACAGAAACCGGCGCGTTCCGGGGACCCCGGCGCCTGCGGTCCACGATTTCTTTGAGGGATGAGCTTCTTGGTGTCCCCGGTGAGCCTCGTGCGGCTGACGAGGCACAGGCAGGAGTGCCTGTGCCACAGAGAATCATCCCCGCTTCTTCTTGTGCCGCTTCTCGGCGCGCTTGGGCTTGTCTTCCATCACCGCGAACTGGACTTTGCGCTGCATGTGGTCAATGCGGTCAACGATCACGCGAACTTTGTCGCCGATGGAGTAAGTCTTCTTCGACCGAGCGCCGATGATCTGGCGGGTGTTTTCGTGGTACGAGTAATTGTCGTCTGCCAGGGAATTGAGCGGGACCAGGCCTTCAATGAACAGCTCCGTCAGTTCCACGAAGAAGCCGAACTTGGTAACGCTGACGATCAGGCCATCAAAGTCCTCTCCCACGCGCTGCTCCATGAATTTAAGCTTCTTCCATTCCAGCAGTTCGCGCTCAGCTTCAGCGGCGGCGCGCTCAGCCTGGCTGGAGCTTTCAGCAATTTCATGCAGTTCAGGCTCAGAGATGGGCCCGCTGAGGGGCGTGGAGGAAAGGCGGCGTCGGGCCGAGGAACCTTTTTCTGCGCGCTTACTCCACGGCGAATGGGCTTCATGCGATTGCTGGGCGCGGAAGCGGAGGGGGACGCCGCTTTCTGAGGGTGAGTGAGTTGCTGTGATCGGGTGATCGGGTGATCCGATGATCGGGTGATCGGAGCGCCTCCCCATCTTGTCTTTACCCGAATGTTCGTGGTGCTTCCGATCTTCTTCATCCCACCCTTTCCGCAAAGGACGCGGAAAGGATGGGGCACCCGGTTTGTCATGCGCAGGCGAGGGCGCCTGCGGTCCACCGACGTTTCCATCCTGGTCTGAGCGCAGGACCCATTTGAGAATGCGATGGATGATCAGGTCTGGATAGCGGCGGATGGGCGAGGTGAAATGCGTATAAGCGTTGGCGGCCAGGGCGAAGTGGCCTTCATTGACTTCTGAATAGCGCGCCTGCTTGAGCGAACGCAGCATGAGAAAAGAAAGCACGCGCTCTTCCGGCTTGCCGGCGATCTTCGAGACCAGCTTCTGGTACATGCGCGGAGTGACGTGGACCTCTTCCGGCAGTTCGATGGTGGGGGCACGGCGGCCGGAGTCGCGGAAGTGGCGCTTGTCTCCTTTGGTCTGCACGCGCTTGATGGGCAACGCGCCCACGCCGAGGGAATAGCCAAAGCTGGCGGCAAGGGTTTCAAACTCATAGATGCGCTTGGCGTCAGGCTTTTCATGGATGCGATACAGGCTGGGCACGCCTCGCTGCTCCAGGTGCGAAGCAACGGTCTCATTGGCGGCCAGCATGAATTCTTCAATCAGGCGATGCGCCCAGTTGCGCTCTGAAGCGGCAACGCTCTTCATGAGCCCATGCTCGTCAAATTCGATGATCGGCTCGGGCAGGTCGAAATCGATAGACCCGCGCTTTACGCGCTTGCGGTTAAGGATCTGCGCCAGCTCGTACATGAGATCAAAGTTTTCCGCCAAGGCGGCATATTTTTCACGAATGGCTTTATTCGACGGGGAAGCCATCGGGTGATCAGGTGATCGGGTGATCGGGTGATCCGAGGAGGGGCCGTGGTCTTTGTTTCCCTTTTGTGATTCGTGGGAACGACCATGCACAGGCAGGAGTGCCTGTGCCACAGAACCCTTTTGATTGTCGTGCGCAGGCGAGGGCGCCTGCGGTCCACGATCTTTCTTTTCCGGACGCGCTTCTATAATGGCATTCACGTCTGTATAAGTCATACGTTGCGCGGAGCGAATCACGCCTTCCGCCAGTTCGTAATAGGCGATCTCTCCGTTCGGCTCGATTTCCATGATGCAGGAGAGCACCAGGCGCTCAACGTCAGGGCGCAGGCTGCAAATATCGGTGGAAAGTTCCAGCGGCAGCATGGGCACGGCGCGATCAGGGAAATAAACCGAGGTGCCGCGCTTGCGCGCTTCTTCGTCAATAGCCGAGCCATCGTCTACGTACTGGGCCACGTCTGCAATGTGGACCTGAAGCTCATAATTGCCATTGTCGAGGCGCGTGACCAGCACGGCGTCGTCAAAGTCGCGGGCGGTTTCACCGTCAATGGTGACGATGGGCAGATGGCGGAAGTCGCGGCGCGCGGCAATCTCTTTTTGCGGGACGATGGGGTTGATCTCCTGCGCTTCTTCCAGCACCTCCGCAGGGAAGATGTGCGGGATATGGTGCTTGCGGATGATCATTTCCACGTCAACGCCGAAATCATCTTCATAGCCAAGGATTTCCTTGACGCGTCCGCGGGGGCTCTGCGTGGCGGAAGGCCACTGGATGATTTCTACTTCGACAACGACGTTTTCTAGGTCGTCCCAGGTTTTGCGCTGGGCTTCTTGGCCAAGGACGCGGTGGGGAGATTGGCGGCTGGGATGTTTGGGGGTGGGAGCTTTGCCGATCGGGTGATCCGGTGATCGGGTGATCGGGTGATCGGAAACTGGGGCACCCGGTCTCTCGTGCGCAGGCGAGGGTGCCTGCGGTCCACTATTCTTGTAATCCCGCACAGCCGAGGGCGGCTGTGCCACACGGGTATCGTGAGCTCTTATATCGCGGTCGTCTTCTGATGGGCCGCCTTCTTCATCTTCCGGTTTGGGGTACTCCATGCCGGGCGGGATGATGATTTCCATAGCCAGCTTTTCGTCGATCGGGCTTACGTAGTTCCGGCCGCTGCCATAGTGGAAGATGCCGACCACGGTTTCCTGCTCGCGCTCCATCACGCGGACGATCCGGCCTTCAGCCTTGCCGTCATGCCGGAGGCGGCCCATTTCCACCAAAACCTGGTCGCCATGCATGGCGTTGCCGACTTCTGGCGGAGGAATAAAGATGTCGCCCTGGAGCCTGTCCTGAGCCCGCGCCGGAAGGGAGCCGGGTTCGGGCACGACGAAACCATAGCCATCGCGATGCATACGCAACCGGCCTACGACCAGATCCTGGTTGCTGGCGGAGGTCGGCAAACCCCAGCGCTCCTTGCCAATGGCGATGAGCTTGCGCCGGCGCGTGAGGTCGCGCAAGAGCTGTTGCAAGGTGCGGCGGTCCTTGCCCTTGAGGCCCATGTCATGGATGAGCTGCTTGAAGCCGGCCATGTGCTTGGGCTGTTTGGAGACGTAATGGAGGATTTGTTGTTCAGTGAGCATTCAAATGATTAAGTGCAAGAATCGGGTAAAAGCATGGCATTATCAATTTGGTTAATGGTAAATTGGTAACCGCAAATCGGGGAACCGGCGAGTGGGAGCAGGCGCGACGCTGCAAAGATCACCGATTCCTCTTAATCCTATCCTAGCGCGAAAAGGATTTTCCTTCTAAGGGGCTTGCCCGATATAAGAAATGCCAACAACGGAGGAATATTTACACCAGTCAAGCAGTGCCCGGGGAGACGGATGTGTGAAGGCACTGCGTGAAGGCATGGCCAAACCAGAGTTTCTGGAGTTGGCGTGATAGCCGGGAGTTTGGTTATTAACGTGCCATCGCCTTACTTGGTTGTCCCCCAACGGCCAATATGTCTTTCATAGCAGCGGGCGAAAATGTAGCTGGCTGCGCATTACCATAGAATCGAAAGGATGTAGAAACTAATGTGGAAGCCTGCTAGCACGACGCCGACGAATCCGAATCAAAAACCAGCAGCGGAACCGGAGAAACCAGTTATGAGCACTACACCTACTCAGCCTAGCGAGCCGACGCCGGTCGCCGCGCCTCGCAATGCCGTTCTTAACAACACAGAACAAGCCACCATCGGGAAATCGCTCGTCATCAAGGGCGAAGTGACCGGCTCTGAATCGCTATATATCGACGGCCGCGTAGAAGGCTCCGTCAACCTGCCCGGCAACAGAGTTACTGTCGGCCGCAACGGCCAGGTCCAGGCCAACATCAACGCCAAGGAAGTCGTGGTCCTGGGCAAGGTAAAAGGCAACGTTACAGCCAGCGACCGGGTTGATATTCGCAATGAAGGGTCACTTGGGGGCGACGTAGTTTGCCAGCGCATTAGCATCGAAGACGGCGCATGGTTCAAGGGCTCGATTGACATTCGCAAGCCCGGCGCGAAGGAAATGAATGGCACCAGCAAGGAAGCCACTTCAATCACCGATTCGCCGCGCATGACAACGGCCACTGCATAGTTTTTGTGAAGGCAGTCCCATTTGCCCGCTTCCGGGTGCTTCCTGCGGGAAGCATCCGGGGATGGGTCTGGTAGAAAAGACGTCCATGGTCAATAAAATTCTCCAATTGCTCTCGATTCGCTGCTCGCACAAGAAGATTTCCCAACCTTTTGCCGCAGCCGTGGCGCCCAAACGCCGCGCCGTCAACTCAGACTGGGACGTCCCCACCCCCGCCGGCGAACACTACGTTGTCTGCCTGGACTGCGGACACAAGTTCCAGTATGACTGGGCGAACATGCGGGTGATCGAGTAAGAACTTTCGCCGCAGATCAGCGCAGATAGACGCTGATGTGATTTTTTATTTTCGGCTCAGGATGGGTTCTTTTACTCGCTGGCGCGCCAATTCCTCGACGATCTCCGCTCATTGTTTTAATTTGATCTGCGCTTATCTGCGTAATCTGCGGCGATTCGCGTTTTTCGCGTTGATTCGCGGCTAGTTTCTTCGCAGTACTCTCCTCACCAGCCCGCCTGCCTGTTCAATTCCCATCATTGCCGTGCACCCCAGGTACACTGCGCCGTAAGGAACAAGAATCAGCAAGCTTCCGATGATCGGCCTTTGTGGATGCAATCCCAGCTTTACCCCCCACGCCACTGCCGCGCCGATGATCGCAGCCAGCCAGAGCTTGGCAAAGTAAGAAGCAGGGAACTCGCTGCGTCCGATCTTAAGGTTCATCCCGCGACGAAGCAACACAAACTCCACCCACGCGGCAAACCCTGCAGACGCGGTCAAGCCCGCGGCTCCCCAGAAAGGGTCGACGCCCAGCAACTTTGGCAATGGCCGCGAACAGAAGTAGCCCAGCACCGTCGTTAGTATCACGCGCACAATCGCAAAGCGTACGGGCGTTCGCGTATCGCGCAGCGCGTAATACGCAGATGAATAAAGCCTGCCGACCGTTGCAGCTACCAAGCCAACGCCGGAGCCGGCCAGAATCGTCCAGACCTTCACTGCGTCGCCGTGAGAAAACTTTCCAGTCTGGTAGATCATTGCCGTAATCACATCGCCCAGCGCAATGAACCCCACGGCTGATGGCACCACAAAAAAGCCCACACGCCTGGTGCTGGCGGCGATCCTTTGCCGTAGCGTTGTTGCCACCTGCTCATCTGTCCCCAGCGTGCTTGACATGGCGGGCAGTTCAGCCGCTGAAATTGACATGCCAAACAAACTCACAGGCAAGGTATAAAGCGCCTGGGCATTTGCCAGCGCGGAGACGCCTCCAACCGGCAGCAGGCTGGCCAGCAGTCCATCGATATAGGCGCTCAGTTGCAGCACGCCGCGGCTGAAGAATACAGGAACAAAATTCCTGATCACCACGCGAACGTTTTCCGTAAGGGATCGGAAGAAGATGCGAAGCTCTGGCGCCAATCGCAGCACCATGGGAAGCTGTACTAGAAATTGCAACCCGCTCCCGACAACGGATCCCCATGCGGTATAAACAGCCAAGTGGGACATATCGCTTTGCCGGAAAGCCACCATGGCCGCAATGAACGCCACGTTCCAGAGAACCGGCGAAACGTAAGAGAGAAAAAACTTACCGTGGCTGTTCAGGATTCCCAGGCACCATGCGGACATCACCAGCAGGCCCACGCCGGGAAACAGAATACGCACCAGTTGAATCGCCAGCCTTCGGGTCTCGCCTTTAAAGCCAAATGCGATCACATCAATGATGTAAGGCGTGGCCAGAACACCAACCAGAACTAGCACAGACGTGATAAGTGCCAGCAGAGAAAACACCGCGCCGGCTACCCGGCCCGCTTCTTCGCGGTCTTTCTGGGCCAGCAGCTTGGCGTAAACGGGAATAAACGAGGCTGACAACACGCCTTCGCCAAAAAGATTCTGCAGCGTGTTGGGAATGCGCAACGCGGCTTTAAACGCGTCCGCCACGTAGGTAATGCCGAAGTAGTGAGCAAAGATGCGGTCGCGCACCAGCCCGGCTATGCGGCTCAGGAAGATTCCCGCCGCTACCAGAAAAGCGTGCCGTCCCACTCCGGAATGTGCCGCCGGTGTGGGCGGGCCCTCAGGCCTGGTAGGAGTTGTCACGTTTGTGTTTGTCCCATCCAACCTTGTTTATAAATGAGAACGCCACGTCCTGTGGGCGAAATTATTCGCGCAGCAGCGCTTGGAACCTCCACTATACTGGGCAAAGAAAGACCTCAGTAGTTGAAGGGACAACTCATGCGTTTGAGCAGCACTTCTAGTTTTTGGGCGATGATGATTTTTCTGGGTTGCGCAGCCGGCTTCACGGCCGCGCAGGAAACCAATCCGGCGGGTTCTTACCAGCAAACGTGCAGTGATATATCGGTAAGCAGAGGAGCTCTCTACGCCAAATGCCAGGACACGAAAGGCAAATCCCATGCCGCCAAACTCTCGCATTATGAAAAGTGCTCAGACATTGCCAATAAAGATGGCAAGCTGGAATGTGCCGGCGGCAGCCAGAGTGCCGCGCCTTCTCAGCCGTCCGGGTCTTATACCGATAGCTGCAAAAATATCCAGATGAAAGGCACCACTCTGCACGCCGTCTGCAAGAGTCTTGATGGCCGTGAGCTGCCGACCACACTCAAGGACGCTAACCGTTGCGCTGAGGGTGTAGCCAATATCAACGGTATTTTGAATTGTGAATCCAGCGGCGTGCTGCCGCCGGGTTCGTACATTGCCACTTGCAAGGATGTGAAGCTGCAAGGATCCATGCTCTCTGCTACCTGCAATGACGGCAAAGACCATTGGCGCAGCACCTCCATGCGCGATGCGAACAAGTGCAATGGAGATATCGCCAACCAGAACGGAACCCTGCGCTGCACTGCGATCAATAGAGAAAAACGCTAAGCTGATTTGTGTGGCTGACAACCCGTGCGAATGAACTTGGTAGTTTTGTGTATCGTGGAGCGGATAGTTTTCGCTGCGCTTAGACTACTTGAACTTCCGGCGAACCTAGGATTATCCTAGTTTCGCACATTGGTCCACGACGTTATTCGTAGTAGATCACCCACAATCCGGGCCGAAGGAGCTATTCTTCCTATGAACCGTGTGGCCGCTGTTCAAGTTTTCTTGCTGGCAATATTTTGTCTCGTTCTGTCAGGATGCGGCGGCAGCAGCAGCGCGATGCCGGGGCCTACTCCAACGCCCCTCCCTTTCTTCTCCGGCCTTTATCAGATTGATGGCGCCTCGACCGTGAATCCGGCCACAAGTTTTCACCTGGCCGGCAGCCTGATGCAGGCAGGCAACAATGTTTCCGGTGTGATGCACATGACATTGGCTCCCTGCCTTTCTTTCAGCACAGACCTGCCAGTTACCGGCACGCTGGGCGTGAACAGCGCAGGGGACTTTACTGTCAATCTGGTCTTGACCTTGCCCGGGGCCCAGAAATTGTCTTTCAATCTCATTCATCCCGGAGGCCATCTTAGCTTCATTTCGGGTAATTACACTCTGGCCGGGGGCGGCTGTCTGCTCATCGATCAAGGCGGAGCCAGCGGACAGGTGCTTGGCGTCCAGGGAAACTGGATAGGTCATTTCAATTCCAGCGGTGGAGCAGTTTCCCAGATCAACATGACGCTCACGCAGACAGGGCCGGACACTCATGGTTTGTTCTCAGCCACAGGCACGGCCACCATCAACGGCGGCACATGCTTCTCGTCGGCCACCGTTGACCCGGCTACCCTCGTCATAGGAGCCGGAAGCACGTTGGTTTTCGACAATGCTCAGTCCGGAACAACCGGAAAAACAATCATGCAGGGCGATTTTACGCCCTTGCTCATTGGCAGTTCGTTCACCGGCACCTATACTTCAACCCAGGGCACATGCTCTGAAACCGGAAGCTTCAGCATGTCGATCCTTTAGGATCGCGCAGCTCCAAGCCGATTGTTGTAACTGGCAAACTTACCGAATGCGTTTCATGGTGAGCAACGGATCCAGCCCTTTTCCGTCGCCGAAGTCGAGTGGAGCAAATTCAACAAAGCCGACTCCAGGCACGGCATACCAAATTTCGTGAACCAATCCTTCGCGCTGTTCTGAAACGAGTGCCTTTACTGTGCCAGTCATCGGCGTGGTGACCTGCTGCACTCCTGACGTGGTGGACCATGGGACCCGTGTCACTGGAAAATTTGGGGTTACAGCATCGTCAGTGAGCACCCCTGTTTGCCAAAAAGAAGTGTAAGCGGTTTTAACGGTTGTGCTCTGGCCTTCCGTTCCCACTGCCGGAATTACCGTGTATGGAAGCGGCATTCCTGCAATGAGTTGCGGGTTCTGAGTGGTCAAAGTTGGAGCAGTAGAAGGCACACATAGTGAATAAGGGCAGCCCTGCGGGAATTTTACTTTGCTGGCAATGGCCCGATAGGATCCATCGGCTTCAAGGTGAATGACAAACCACAATTCAGCTCCACATACGCCTGGCTGCCAGTATGAACGGCAAACCGTCTTAGCGAAGTGCATTACAACTGATTTTCCGTCACATATCCCGGCTTCACAGAAAGCGGCTGCTTGAATGTCAATCGTGCTAATGTCGCCAAAGCCATTCTGAAACGTCCACGTCTGGCCAATCATTGAAGCGCTGAAGACCTGGCCCGCCGTAATGGTTACTGGCGCGGAAGCAGGAGAATCTCCGCCAGACCCTGCTATGACCACCAGAAGCGCCAGAATCGTGCTTTTCATGCTGCATAGGTTAATCCAGAGTTGCCCCAATTACGAGAACTATTCGCGCTGCGGCACCGGCCAACAGGCGCGATTTTTCGTTGATCATTGGCTCTAGATCTATCAGTAAATACTTCACCCCAAGGGCACATGCTCTGGCATGGGAAACTTCAGTATGTCGATCCTTTAGCATGGCAGTTGTAAACTACTTTTCCGGCCCTGAGACTGCCGATCTCATCCTCGCTGCATACGGGCTAATGATCCTGTTAAACTTGATAGTCTGGCAAGGGAACACCTCCGTTTCCCAAGCCGAATCTATTCATGGAGGAAGCTCACCCATGAAGCCTGCCGCCGGTTATCTACCGTTCTTACTGGCGTTGCTTGGCATTGGGCTGGCCGGATGCAGCGGCAGCAACGGCATGATGCCTACGCCAACGCCTACTCCTATCCCGTTCTTCTCAGGCCTTTTTGAGATCGATGCAGTTTCAAACACTGACTTCCCCGTTTTTCGGCTGCAGGGGAACCTGACGCAAAACGGCAACAGCATGTCCGGAATCATGCACCTTGCAATGCTTTCCTGCGTTTCGTTCAATACCGATATTCAGGTGACCGGAACGTTGAGCAATCCGGACGGTCTTCGATTCGATCTTGCGATGGTTCTGCCCGGCGGTCAGAACTTGTCCTTCAGCATGAGCCATCCAGACGGGACCTTTTTTCCGGGGACTTATTCGTTTACCGGCGCGGCAGGCTGCGGCGTTCCTGACGCGGGCGGGGCCATGCTACACGGAATGGGTTTGACCGGCGCTTGGCGCGCGACCTTCATCTCCTCCAGCGGAACGACCTCGCAAATGAACCTGGCGCTCACACAAACCGGTCCTGATGCTCATGGATTTTTCTCCGCAACGGGCACCGCAACCATCACCGGCGGCACGTGTTTCAGCTCAGCCACGGTAGATCCAGCTTCGCTTCTTATCGGCTCGGCGAGCCTGTTGATTCTTGATAATAGCCAGCCCGGAACCAGCGGCAAGACAATCCTGCAGGGCAACTTCGGGCCCCTTCCCTTCGGTGGCGAATCCTTTGTCGGCACCTACACTTCAACCCTGGGCGCCTGCTCGGAGTCAGGAAAAGTCTTTATGGATACGCCATAGATATAGCCAGCCGAACCCTGCACCACCTGCAAGCCCGCCCCTAGTTTGAACATCTTTTGGGCGACTCTACCGATCGAACTAAAACTCACGGGCTAAGAGATCTTGGCCAAAAGCCAATTACCGAATTCTCCCTCTACTTACTAGTGTGCAATTTCCAACCTTCCGGGACATTTTTTCCCAACTTTATTTTTACGTCCGATAACCACACTACGAGAATCGTGGGGCGCAGCCCGGGGTCCCCAGCTAGCCCGATTTTGGCTTGCTGAGGCGCCCCCCCTGAACCGCTAACCCGTCATACCACCTCCGCGCTGCGCAACGCCACAATCTCCTCATCCCGGTAACCAATCTCCCGCAACACCTCATCTGTATGTTCACCCAGCGCCGCTGCCCTTGTGCGAATGCCGCCCGGTGTGGCTGACAATCGCACAGCTGTGTCTGCTAACGGCACTGGCTTGGCTGCGCCGGGATGTTCGACGTAACGCAGCAACTCTTGCGCCTTTACCTGCGGATCATCCAGCACCTGCTGTAAATCCAGCACCGGTCCGGCAGGGACTCGGGCTTTTTCCAACTCGGCAATGGCCTGCTCCGTCGTGCGCGCAGCCAGCCACGCATTCATCGCTTCAGTGATTGCATCGCGATTGTCAGCACGAAGCTGATCGCCGGCAAAGCGCGGATCGCCGATGAAATCTTCGCGTCCCACCAGCCGCGCCCAGCGGGCAAACATGTCATTGCCCACCGCTGAAACCACAATCCAGCCGTCTTTGGTCTGGTAGCAATCGGAGGGAGCTGCGTAAAAACTTGTATTGCCCATCTGCTGCCGCGCAATGCCCAGCACCGATCGCTCTGCCAGCAAGCCTTGCACATAGGTGATGCCAGTTGCCAGAAGAGATCCGTCCACAATCTGCCCTTCGCCGGTTTGCGCGCGATGATAGAGTGCCACCATCACGCCGAATGCTGTGTGCAGCGCCGTGCCGTAATCTTCAAAAGGGACAATGTCGCGCACCGGCGCGCCGGGAAATCCCGTAAGGCTCATGGCGCCGGACATGGCCTGCGCCACCGTGTCAAAGCCCACTCGATTGGCGTAAGGCCCATCGGGGCCAAAAGTTGAAATGCGCGCAAGAATAATGTCGGGCTTGGTGGCCTTGAGCGAGTCGTAATCCAGGCGCATGCTCTTGAGCACGTTATTCGGTAGGTTCGCCACCACCACGTCCGCGCCCTTCACCAGACGGCGAATAACCTCTGCCGACTCAGGTTTGGAAGTATCGAGCGTCAGGTTGCGCTTGTTGCGATTGAGCGAAAGAAACCCGCCGCCCTCGCCACTCTCAGTGATTGCGGCAATGTAGCGATCTTCGCTGCCCTGCCGGCGATCGACCCGGATCACATCCGCGCCCATATCCGCCAGCAGCATGGCGCAATACGGTCCGGCTATAAAGCGCCCAAAATCAATGACGCGGATTCCTGAGAGGGGAAGAGAATTGGGCATCGCGAGATTCTAAACCAGTGAAGAACACTTAACGTAGAGACCTATCATGCTACGTCTCTACCGCATGCACCTTGTTTGTTCTTCGAATTCTATTGAGTTACTAACAATTTCAAGATCTCATCAATCGCGCCCAGCGCCTTACTGGCGGGAACATTGTGATCATTGCAGAAAATTGAAAACACAAAACGCTTGCCGCTCTGCGTCTGTCCATAACCGGAAAGCGCATTCACATGGCTGAGCGATCCCGTCTTGGCATGGACCAGACCCACGGCGGGCGATTTCTGAAATCGCTCCGATAATGATCCATCCACTCCGCTCACCGGCAGCGATTCTTCAAACGCCGGTGCCCAGGGCTGGCGCGCAGCGTAGATCAGCAACTGAACGGTCGCGGCGGGCGTGACCAGATCGCGCCGTGAAAGCCCTGAGCCATCCAAAAAAGTAAACTCATCTTCTTTAAGTCCCGCCTGCAACAGAAATTGCTTTACCGCGGCAATGCCACCTTCAAACGATCCGCCATATCCGCGCAGCTTGCCTGCCAGACGCAGAGCAAGCTCGGCATGCAGATTTTCACTCACTTTATTGGTCACGCGGACATCATCAAGCAGCGGCGCGGAAAAATGTTCAGCCAGAATCTTGTTGGAGGGGCCTTGATTGAAGTCAGGAGGCTCCTGCGGACGCATGGCTGGAGATATGGCAGAATTAGCGGCCGGAGAGGCTGCCGCGCCTGTGGGCGATGAGGGCATGGGGTGCGGAATCTGCTGATCAAAAAACTGCGCATCTTCTCCATGCCTTGCCCGCGCCTTGCCGCGAATGGTAATGCCGCGACGCTCCAGCATGGTGCGAAATAGTTGCGCCACAAATTCCGCCGGGTCTTCAATGGACATTGGTTCTTTCATGCCCGCATCGCCCAGCGGCAGCGAGCCCCATAGCACAATCTTCTTCGACCCGGGATCGCGATGAATGCCGACCCGCTTTGTGACTCCCACTGAGGAGGTCACCACGCGATTGTCGAGTTCGTAGTAGCTAGTCTCGGGCTCCACGGTGATGATGGCTTTGTCGCCCGGATGCTCGCCCGGCAGAACGTTGATGAAAATTACGTTGTCATTGAACGTAAGCGCGGAAACCGGCGCGCCATCGATCCATTGCAGGTCGTCCCAGGCCCACCCTTCCGCGTAGCGTTCAAACGCGTAAAACGTATCGTCGCCAATCAGGTCGCCATCCACGATCTTCAAGCCGTTGCGCACCACCTGATCAGCCATCTCTTCCAGAATCTGCGTGTGCGGAGGAGTGCGTTGTGTCTTGAGCGCATACGGCAATATGCGGCCAGAAATATTGG
>Ga0105245_10000406_pt1 | contig 39988 bp, 35 predicted proteins | sample KBSM54metaG_FD_81523 | JGI IMG/M metagenome (GOLD analysis project Ga0105245, IMG submission 81523) | Miscanthus rhizosphere microbial communities from Kellogg Biological Station, Michigan, USA - KBS M5-4 metaG | ecosystem: Host-associated > Plants > Roots > Rhizosphere > Soil | place...
CGGTTGGTCGAATGATCTGCTCCACTACCACTCCGGCCGACTTGGTCAGCTCGTACGGGCCCGGGGTCGCCGAGACGTAGACCATCTGATTGAGCCGATGTTCGAACTCTTCGAAAGTCAGGGGTCGGTTATCGAGCGCCGACGGCATGCGGAATCCGTATTCGACCAGATTTTCTTTACGCGAGCGGTCGCCGTGATACATCCCGTGCAGCTGCGGGACGGTCTGGTGCGACTCATCGATGAACATCAGATAGTCGCGGGGAAAGTAGTCGAGCAGAGTTGGCGGCGGTTCTCCCGGCAGCCGCCCAGTGAAGTGCCGCGAGTAATTCTCGATCCCGTGGCAGAAACCCATGGACTTGATCATCTCCAGGTCGTACATGGTTCGCTGATGAATGCGCTGCGATTCAACCAGACGTCCCTGCTTCTCAAGTTCGACCTCCCACCATGCCAGTTCTTCTTTGATCGATTGCACAGCTGCGGCGCGCGTCTCCGGCTTCATCACGTAGTGGGTCTTGGGATAAATCGGCAGCCGAACATATTTCTGCTTCACCGTGCCGAACAGCGGATCAATCTGCGAGAGCGATTCCACCTGGTCTCCCCAAAGCTCGACGCGGTAGGCCATGTCGTCGTAGGTGGGAAAAATTTCGATGACGTCACCGCGGACCCGAAACGTTCCCCGGCGGAAGTCACCATCGGTCCGCTCGTAGAGAATGTCCACCAGCTTGCGGGTAATGTCCTCGCGCTTGATCTTCTGGCCCTTCTCGAGAAAGAGCAGCATTCCGTAGTAGGCTTCGGGCGAGCCTAGGCCGTAAATACAGCTCACCGAAGAAACGATCAAAACGTCGCGGCGCTCAAAGAGCGACCGAGTGGCGGATAGCCGCAACTTGTCGAGTTCATCGTTGATGGTCGATTCTTTTTCTATGTAAAGATCGGCAGCGGGAACGTAAGCTTCAGGTTGGTAGTAATCGTAATAAGAAACGAAATATTCGACCGCGTTGTGGGGAAAGAAGTTCTTGAATTCGTGGTAAAGCTGAGCCGCCAGCGTCTTGTTGTGCGCCATAACCAGCGTGGGACGGTTCAGCGCTTCCACCACCTTGGCCATGGTGTAAGTTTTTCCCGAGCCCGTCACTCCCAGAAGCACCTGGTGCTGCTCACGGTCGAACAGACCCCGAACGAGCGACTCAATGGCACATCCCTGGTCGCCTTGCGGCTTGTAGTCGCTTACTAGTTTGAAATCCATGAGGTTAAGTATCTTTCGATTATAAATCCCGAGGAGGGCGTCCCAGGGCCCACGGATTGCAGGTGGCGGGGGAAGGCCAATTTGAGACACAGACTGCGCGCAATAAACGAACGCCATCCAGAAAAGTTACAAATGGTCATAGCCGTAGCTTATTCCTTGACAAAATTTGGCACCCTGCATAAAGTGCGATTTAGCTGAATTGCAGCAATAATTAGGTGCCTAATCTATGAGAAATGTCTACGAAGTACTTCGGCAGAAAGAACTTGAGCTGGCAAAGCTTGAAAAAGAAGTAGAAGCCTTGCGGGTTGCTGCTCCTCTTCTGTCGGATGACAAAGAGATCGCCGCGGATGCCGCGAACAACAAACCGACATTGGCCAGCAGCGGAGTTACCCAACAGCCCATTCGCATTCCTCAACCTGCGATTAACCAGACTCCTCAGCCTGCCGCCCGCGCCGCTGGCTGGGAAGACACTGCCAAGCGCTGGCCCTAAACCGAAGACTTTCGCTGATCGAATGCGGATGCGCTCCGGCCGTTTATCTTAGGTCGGAGCCGTCTGGGTTGTAGTAGAAGTGAAAACGTAAAGCCAGATACTGCCCGCCGAACTCTCCCGGCAGTGGCGGAAACGGATTGGAAGCCGTGATTCCGCCCCAGGCAGCCCGATCCAAGGAAACGTCGCCCGAGCTCCCTTCCAGTTGCAGTCCCGCAACTTTGCCATCCTTTAGAATTGCGAATTCAATGGAGACTTTTCCCTTTTTCATGAGCGGGGCCCGGGCCGCCTCGGGGATCAGTGTGTACCAGTTCTGCTTGACGTCATGCAGCACGCGCTGGAGATAGGGACCAAAATCGACCCCCATGGTGTCGCTCAGAACATCAAGGTTGTCGATGGCTTTGGCTGCTTCGCGACCCTGACCCAGCCCGTAATCGCCGCCGGTATCACCACCATATCCACCACGGCTAGCAGCGGCGGCTCGCGCGGCTTGAGCGATTGCCGAGCCAGCTGACAGATTGCCGGTACTGAAACTGGGCTTAGGGGCGGGTTGCTGGGTTTGCAGTTTGGCGACCTGATTTTGATCGGGTTGCTGCTGTTGTTGCGGCTCGGCTTCATGCGGCTGTTGCTGTGGAGGTGCCGGACTCGGTGCCGAAGCAGCGGCCGGTGGAGTAGGCGGCTGTTTTGAGGGCGCGCCAGGACGCGAACTATCGAGCAGCTTTTTCAACTCTTTAGTATCCAGTTGCGGAGTACGCGAGGTAGCGATGCGGTCTTTGTCAGAGATGTGGTCGGTTTTAGGGCGCTTGGTCACCTTTTGCGCGTCGGGCGGCAGATCGAGATACGTGAGCTCTTTCTGACGCATCCAGTCATTCGGGCTTACTACCAACACCTTCCGCTCTGGGAACCACTTCTCAAATCTCCTGGAGTTCCACAACAGGATGATGATGACCAAGTGGACAATAACGGAGAGCCACAGCGACTCGCGCTTGCGTGAGCGCGTTAGATCATCTTGAAGTTGGACCAGGAGGGCGGGAACGTCGTGCAATTCGCGGTAGGCAGATTCCCAGCGGCCGCTGTCGTAGAGATCGCTTCCATCCAGAAGCGGACCATGTGGTGGTGGGGCAGCTGGAGTACCCGGCGGTATTTGAGTGGCTGGCATCGACTGCTTGATTAGACACAAACCGCTGGCGTTAGTTGCCTTTGTCGCGGCCCAAAGTTCACCCGGACAGAGTATGGCGCTCTGGTCATTCTATTCTCGCATTTTTGAGCGAAATGTACGAAAAGCCTTAGTGACGAAGGTTTGGCCCATGGTGCCGGCCTGGTCAATACGGCCACTTGTTAAGCGTATCCCGGAAGAATCGGGGACGGTGTCAAGATTTGTAAATAGAAGAACCGATTTGTTTTTCTTCGTGAAGCTTCGTGGCCCTGGGTGAGGTTCTCCCTGCTAAGGAATCCCTCAAAAGCCTAATTACTAAGGAAACGAAGGTTCACGAAGGACCCTAAGAGAGTTGTTTCAGGATTTTCTTTCCGTGTTGATGAATTGCCAATGTCACATCCAGTGCGACTTTCAGCGCGCGGCGACCTTCCTCGAGAGTAACAACCGGTGTAGAGCGCGTACGAACGGAATCCAGAAAAGCGCTGATTTCTGCGTGGAGCGGTTCTTCCGCCGTGATTGGCGGCTTGAACATCTTGATCTGCGGGTTGGCTGAAGGAACACCTTTCGCGGCGGGATCTCCTACGCTGAATACGATGACGTCCTGCCGACCATAGTCGAGCGAGATGTATTGCTTGGGCTGAAAGAATCTGAGCTTGCGTACGCGTTCCGTGGAAACCCGGCTTGCGGTCAGGTTGGCTACGCATCCAGATTCGAATTCCAGCCTCACATTGGCAATGTCGACCTTGTCCGACAAGATGGGCAAGCCTACAGCTCGAATGTCTCGCAACGGTGAATTCACAAAGGAAAGCACGACGTCGAGATCGTGGATCATGAGGTCGAGGACTACATCCACGTCAAGCGAACGAGGCGTGAATACGCTTAGCCGGTGGATTTCGAAAAACATCGGCTGGGTGATGAGCGGAAGGGTCGCCCGTACGGCGGGATTGAATCGCTCCAGGTGCCCGGCCTGTGCGACTCGCTTGGTGCGGGCAGCTGTCGCGACCAGTTCATCGGCCTCCGCCAGCGAGGTCGTCAAAGGTTTTTCGATTAGAACATCGACGCCTGCCTTCATCAGCGCGCGAGCGACTTCGAGATGGGAGACCGTCGGAACTGCGACCGACGCGGCTGAAACCTCGCTGTGAGTAGTGAGCAATTGCTCCACCGAGCCAAATCCGCGGGAGCCGAATTCCTGCGCCACTGTATCAGCGCGAGCCGGATCGGAATCGACGACTCCAACCAGTCTTACGGGTTTGCCTTCCTCGGCTAGTTGCTGGTACACGCGAGCGTGATTGTGTCCGAAGGCGCCGGCGCCAACTACCGCTACATGAATGAGATTATCTTTGGCCAGGGGTTGCGGTCCGGGCGGCAAGTTGCCGACGCTGGATTACACCTTACTTGAATTTCTTGAGCAATGCGATTTGTCCGGCATGGTAGAGCTCGTGCTGCACGATTCCACTGAACAGGTAATAGAAGTTGTAGTAGGCCTCTTTTTTCCCGGGCACTTGCTCCTGCAGACGGGATTCAGGAAACGATGTCACGGTCTCAACCAGTTCATGGTGTTTCTGTTTGACGGTCTCGATATCACTACGCCATGCGGCATCGCTAGTGTCCTCAATTGGAGGAAAGTTCTCGGCATCACTGAGTTGCACGGCGTGGCCCTGGGCTCGGCGGATCGCCGCGCCATCCCAGGCGGCAATATGCAACAACAGCTCCCAGATACTATGCGCGTTAGGAACCGGCTTGGCCGCCGCCGTCTTGGCATTCACGCCGGCCAGAATTTCCATCAACGAGTCCCCGTGCCAGGCTTCGCCGTCGAATGCCCGGCGAATCTGGTCGGCAAGACGCGCGGATTCAGACATGACTCACTCCTTCACCGCGATAATCGAAATCTCAAATTCATCCGCGGCGCAAAAAATCTCGTCGCGCTCCAACAGCAGGCATCTTCCAGCATCAATGGCCAGACAGGTGGCGCCTGCCTCATGCATCACCTGAATGGTCTTTAAACCAATCACCGGCACGTCAAAGCGCATGTCCTGATTGGGCTTTGCAATCTTCACCACGGTCAGCGCCCGGCTCAGTGTCGAGGCCGCTGAGTCCAAAGACTTCAAGATCTGTCCGGCCCGTTCGATAGTGATGTCGGTACCCTCCATGGCTTCCACAGCCACACACGCGGATGCGGCGACTACTACCGTTTGGCCAATGTCGTATTGTGCCAACTGCCGGGCCACCGCTCGCCCGTACTCAATATCCTTTTCCTCCTGCTCGGAGGGCTTGCGCTTCGTCAAAATGCCCTCTTGCGCTAGCAACGGTTCAAGGAATGCGGTGGAATTTTCCAGCACGATACCTTCATCGCCCAATATCTTGGCCACCGCACCCAGAAGGGCATCGGTATTTCTGGTAGCCAAAGAAAGCAGCAGCTTGGCCAGCCGCCAGTCGGGACGGATCGAAGAAAAGATCTGCTTGTGCTTGACCTGTCCAGCCATAACGGCGCGGTGCACATTTTCCTTCCGGAAGGTCTCGATCAACTTAGAGAGCTCGCCCAGAGAGATCCAGTAAACCCCAGCCGCACCTTGCGATTCGATCTCGGGAAAGGTTTCTTCCTTGATAGCCGCAACTACAACATCGAAACCCTGGGCTTTGGCGGCATCCAGTACCAGGAATGGGAAGCGCCCGTTTCCGGCTATCAGTCCTAAACGGGGCTTGGGAGTGGGAACCATTCAGCAATCAGCACTCGGCATTTGGCTATTTGATTACGCCGCGTTCGGAAGCCTCGATGAAACGAATGAGCATATCGACATCTTCGCCACGGTCCGGTTCGGATTTTAGCTTGTCCAATGCTTGCGAAGTGTTCAGTTTCGAGGCCAGCAGCACTTTGTACGCGTGATGAATTTTGCGAATGCGTTCTTTGGAGAATCCACGCCGTTCGAGTCCGACAGTGTTCATGCCGTAGGCATGAGTGTCGCGCGCGGCTGCGGTCTTTGAAAATGGCAGAACATCCCGCGTGATGGTAGTTCCTCCGCCAATATAAGAATGAGCTCCAATCCGCACAAACTGGTGGACCGGACACAACGCGCCCACCATGGCCCAATCTTCGACCGTGATGTGACCGCCCAGGGTGGCTGCATTAGCAAGGATCACATGGTCCCCGATCTGGCAGTCGTGTGCGACATGAGTGTAAGCCATCACCAGAGTGTAGCTCCCGATGCGGGTAATGCCGCCGCCCTTCACTGTCCCACGGTTGACGGTGACGAACTCTCGGATCTCGCTGTGGTCGCCGATTTCGAGACGCGTGGGCTCGCCGGCGTAAGTGAGGTCTTGCGGCGCCATGCCGATAGAGGCGAAGGGGAAGATTCCGTTGTCAGCACCGATTTTAGTTGGACCCTCAATCGCGACATGCGAAACCAGGTGGCAGCCCTCGCCCAGTTCGACGTCCGGTCCAATCACGCAATAGGGACCAATCTTGCAGGAAGGGTGCACGTTTGCGCGAGCGTCAATGATTGCGGTGGGATGGACGCTCATCAGGAGCTATTCGCTCTCGGCTGCATCGTCTATCGATGAGCTACGGGCGCGCGAAGTATCCACCAGCCTGCATGTCACCAGTGCCTCCGCAACTTTTTTCTCGCCGACATAGGCAATGCCCACCATGCGTACGGCAGTCATCCTCCAGGCTTTCACTTCGACCTCGATACGGAGCTGGTCGCCGGGAACCACGGGACGCCGGAAGCGGGCCCGCTCGATGCCAGTGAAGAACATCAGCTTGGTAGCACGGTCGGCAATCTCCATGAGAAGTAATGCGCCGCCGGCCTGGGCAATGGCCTCCACAATCAAGACCCCGGGCATGACCGGAGCCCCAGGAAAATGACCAGCAAAGAACGGTTCGTTGAAGCTCACATTCTTGATGGCGGTGATGCGCTCTTTGCGAACGAAGTTGGTTACCCGGTCGATTAGCAAGAACGGGAAACGATGGGGCAATAGCTGGCAGATTTGGTTGACGTCCAGCGTGTTTTTAGCTGGCGCCGAAGTCTCTGGGACGGTGGGAGCAGTCTCGGCCATTCGGGTCTCTTGAAGCGACGATTATACTGTACCGCTGCGGCCCATCCCGGTTGCAATCGAAAATGAAAAAGCGCACAGCTTCGCCGTTATCGAACCGCCTAGCGTACTTCGAGCAGCAGAAAGACTCGATCGTCAGCACCATTCGCGAGCTGGTCGAGATTGAATCTCCCAGCGACATCAAGGCCGCTACAGACGAAATTGCAAGTGTGATCGCGAAGAGATTCCGGGCTTTGGGCGGGACGGTGCGCTTCCACAAAAGTAAGACTTCTGGCAATCACCTTCAGGTTGACTTTGCAGGCAAACGGCAAGGTAAGCCGGTCTTGCTGTTGGGGCACTACGATACCGTTTATCCGTTGGGAACACTCTCTACCATGCACTGCCGTATCGCTGACGGACGTTTGTGGGGACCTGGAGTTCTCGATATGAAGTCCGGCATTGGGCTCATGCTGGCGGCTCTGCAAGGACTGCTGGCAGAATATGGAGAACTCAGGCAGCCGGTCACTGTGCTGCTGGTTTCGGACGAGGAAGTCGGCAGCGATTCATCGCGCACCATCACCGAATCGGTGGCCAAGAAGTCATCTGCGGTTTTCGTCTGCGAACCGTCGTACGGACTGAACGGCGCGGTAAAGACGGCCAGAAAAGGCGTGGGGGAATATAGCCTGAAAGTTACCGGCAAAGCTTCCCATGCGGGCCTGGACTTCGAAAAGGGTCAGAGCGCTGTCGTCGAACTGGCCCGCCAAATTGGTGAAATATCTAAGTTGGTGGACCTGAACCGTGGCCTCACAGTGAACGTCGGAGTCATTGAAGGAGGGACCCGCTCCAACGTGGTGGCTGCGGAGGCTACCGCACTCATCGACTTGCGAGTTGAACGGCTCAAAGATGCTCCGGGAATTGACCGCAGGCTTCGCGGCCTGCGTCCTTTCAACAAGAAGTGCAGCCTGGAACTCACGGGCGGCCTAAACCGGCCTCCAATGGAGCGAACTCCCAGCGTAGCAAGGCTTTACGAGAGAGCGGCCGAGATTGCGGCCAAACTTGGTTGGAAGCTTAAAGAAGCCGCGGTCGGCGGAGGCTCCGACGGCAACTTCACGGCAGCATTGGGGATACCTACATTGGATGGCCTTGGGGGAGTGGGCGACGGAGCCCATGCCAAGCATGAGTTCATCGTGATCGACGAGCTTCCCAGGCGAGCAGCGTTGCTGGCAGGGCTAGTAGATACAATACTTTGACTCTTATGCAGCACTAGCCTAGAATCGCCTCGAGGTATTTCATGCCTGGCAAATTGGGTCTCCCAGAAATATTGATTCTGCTGGCCATCGCTCTGCTGATTTTTGGCCCGAGCAAGCTTGCCGACCTCGGCAAGGGCTTGGGCGAAGGGATCCGGAATTTTAAGAGTTCCGTCAAAGACGGCGATCAGCCAACCGACCAGAAGAAGTCCTAAACTACTCCGTACTGCCGTAGCATCTCCCACACCAGCGGTACCGGCAATCCAACCACGTTGGAATAGTCGCCTTCGATTCCAGTGATCCAGCGGGACGCAATTCCCTGGATTGCGTACGCTCCGGCCTTATCCATCGGTTCCCCGGTCGCGATGTAATCCTGAATTTCTCGTTCCTCGATTTTGCTCATCGTAACCACGGTAGTCGCGGACCGAACATCGGGTGGTATCCCGTCTCCCACCAGGCAGACCCCGGTCACGACCCGGTGCTGTCTTGCAGAGAGTGAGCACAGCATTCGCGCTGCATCTTCGCGGTCGCGTGGCTTGCCCAGAATCTCGTGTTCGACGACAACAACGGTGTCAGCCCCCAGGACCGGATCCTTTGAATTCAAGCGAAATACCGCCAAGGCTTTTTCTTGCGCCAGTCGCTCGGCAAATCCCTTGGCAGATTCGCCGGCGAGTGGCACCTCGGGAATATCGGACGGTTGCACGGTGAACGTGATACCTGCGTTCTGCAAGAGTTCGCGACGACGGGGAGAAGCCGAGGCGAGGACCAGCACGGCTCAGTGGCTCCCCACGGCTTGGTGGACCGAGTCGATCAGCCTGACGGAATCGAAGCCGATACCGTCCTTGAACACAATCTCGACATTCTCGATGTCCTCGATTTTCTGAGAAGGGTCGCCCTTGATGACAATCAAGTCAGCCTGCTTTTCGGGTGCGATGGTGCCGACCTTCGCGTCATCGCCCAGGAACTTGGCGCCGTTCTCGGTGGCAATATGAATCGCCTGGATCGGGGTGAATCCAGCCTCGACCAGCAACTCGATCTCACGCTGATCGCCGAATCCGGCGATGACCCCACCCATTCCGGTTGGATCGACACCCGCCAGTAACAATCCGCCCGCCTTCACAAAGGCGCGTTCGAATTCCATTTCTTTTTTGAGTGCTGGCAGCCAGGGAGAACTTTCTGCTGAGTAGCGCTTGCTCAAGGAGCCGGTATCGCTCGCCCGAACTTTGTTTGCCAGAAAGGCGCTGCGGGCGTCAGCAGACAGCGCGTCCAGCACGCGCTTCTGGATGGTGGGTCGTCCGGGCACGAACATCTCGAACACCGCCAGGGTGGAGGTGACTGCTACGTGATGCTGCACCAGATCGGCGATCATTTCTCGCGCGGGCGGGGATTGCAAATCCAGTTCGGAAATGAATTCAATTTCCTTGGGATTGGAGTCGCACTGGTCAGGTTTCTTCCAGGGGAAGAATTCGGTATCGACCAGGAGTCCGTGTTCGAGGTCGTCAATTCCGAGGGCAGCCGCCTGGCGGAAGCCGATGGAGCAAAGATGGCCGGTGACCTTCGCGCCGCGTTTATGTGCCGCGGCAATCGCAGCGCTTAGCTCCGCCGGCGTGATGAAGTTGTAAGCTTTGAAATTATCGACGCCGGCATCCAGCCAGTAGTTCACCAATCGGGTGGCCTCATCCGGACCGCTCAGTTCGTACAGCTGCGGTGCAAAGGTTCCGGCTCCTTCCAGATAGGGACCTGTCGGATGAATTTTCGGCCCCGGCATCTTGCCGGAGTCGATGTAGCGTTTGATTTCGAGGTCGGTATACGGCTCTATGGATCCTGTGGTTCGAGCCGTCGTAACTCCCGCGGCGAGATAAAGCCGGGGAAAGCTATAAGGCATCTCGCCATAGGTGGAAGGGCCAACCGGATAGAACAGATGTTCATGCATGCCGACTATGCCGGGAATGATGGTGTATCCGGTCAGGTCGAGAGTCTTTGTATCGGGTGGAATCTTGGCCAAGGCTGTGCCGATGATCGCTTCGATTTTTCCGCCAGAAAGAACGATCGTCTGATCTTCAATAGCGGCTGCTCCCGTCCCGTCGATGACACGGACGTGAGTGAGCGCGACGCGAGCCGCATCAACTTTCACAAAGGCCTGAACGTCAGGCGAGAACTTTTGAGCAGCTGATGCCGCGCTGAGACCGCAAAGCAAAACCAAGATCAGTCTTCTCACACCTTCTCCTTGCTAGGCGAGTCAATCAATTCAATGCGGTTTCCAAACGGATCCTGGATGTGGCAACGGCGAACGCCGGGGATATCGTCTACGTCTTGAACTAATACGCCGGCTTGCCGGAGGCCGGTGATGAGTGAGCCGTAGTCGCCGCAGCGCAAGGCAGGGTGTGCCTTTTTGGCAGCGCGAAAGTTGCCCTCCACTCCCAGGTGGATCTGGACCGTACCGCTGACGAACCAGCACCCGCCGCGATCGGCAAGTGCAGCCGGCTTGGGAATTTCGCTCATTCCGAGTTGATTGCAATAGAAGCCCCGCGCTTTATCTTCTTCCCCCGGTGGCATCGCCAGTTGAACGTGATCGATAGCGGTGAAGACCGTCTCAGCCATGAGGTATCTTAGTTCGTCCCTGCTGGAAAATGCTCCATCAATTCGCGAAGCGTAGAGAAGCAAGCCCGCGTGATTTTGAGCTCGTAGTGTGTCCAGAGCGGTTTGCACTGTTAAAATCAATACTGCCGCATCATTCATGGATTCCGCCCACATCCGAAATTTCGCGATTATTGCCCACATCGATCATGGCAAATCCACGCTGGCTGACCGGCTTTTGGAGCTAACCGGCTCGCTGACCGCCCGCGAAATGCAGGCGCAGGTGCTTGATTCCATGGATCTGGAGCGGGAGCGGGGTATTACGATCAAAGCCCACGCTGTTCGCATGCTGTATACCGCTGCCGACGGAGAAATCTATCAGCTCAACCTGATCGACACTCCGGGGCACGTAGATTTTTCATACGAAGTCTCCCGCTCCTTGGCCTCGTGCGAGGGCGCGCTGCTGATCGTGGATGCATCCCAGGGCGTCGAGGCGCAGACTCTGGCGAACTCGTACCTCGCGATTAACCATGGCCTCGAAATTATTCCCGTCATCAACAAGATTGACCTGCCCAGCGCCGACATCCCGCGAGCCAAGGAGATGATTGAAAGCGCGGTCGGACTGGATGCTTCCGACGCGCTACTCATTAGCGCCAAGACCGGTGTGGGCGTGGCGGATGTACTGGAGGCGGTGGTGAAGCGTATTCCCCCACCAAAGGGAGAACCGGAGGCCCGGCTAAAGGCCCTGATTTTCGATTCCTGGTTTGATGCCTACCGCGGCGTGATCATTCTTACCCGCGTGTTTGAAGGACGAATGCGGAAGGGGCAGAAGATCCGGCTGTGGTGGAATGGCCGAGTGTTGGACGTCGAGACTTTGGGCGCGTTGACTCCCAAGCCAGTTGAAGTGGATGAACTGGCAGCTGGCGAAGTGGGATTTCTGGTCGCGAATATAAAAGTCGTGGCCGATACAAAAATCGGCGACACCATCACCGACGACAACAATCCTGCTTCGGAGCCGCTGCCGGGCTTTGAAGAGATCAAGCCGATGGTTTTTGCGGGGATTTATACCGTCGATGCTCATGAACATACTCAGTTGCGAGAGGCGCTGGAAAAGCTGCGACTGAATGATTCGTCGTTCTTCTTTGATCCGGAAAGCTCGGTGGCCTTGGGGTTTGGCTTCCGCTGCGGTTTTCTCGGTCTGTTGCACATGGAGATCATCCAGGAGCGCCTGGAACGTGAGTTTGGACTGGACCTGATCACCACAGCGCCGAGCGTGCGTTACAAAATCACCAAGACCGATGGCGAAATGGTCGAGGTCGACAATCCTTCACGGTGGCTGGCTCAGAGCGAGATCGCGAAGATCGAGGAGCCGGTGATTCTGGCCACTATCCTGACTAACGAAGAATATGTCGGTGGGATTTTGAAGCTGGTAGAAGACAAGCGCGGTCGCCAGAAGACCTTCGAATATGTCAGCTCCTCGCGCGTCATGCTGCACTACGAATTGCCGCTGAATGAAATCGTGCTTGATTTCTACGACCGCCTGAAATCAGTTTCCCGCGGCTACGCTTCGCTCGACTATCACCTCGCCGGTTATTGGGATTCACCCATGGTAAAGCTCGATATTCTGGTGGCGGGCGAGCCGGTAGATGCGCTTTCCATCATCGTCCATCGTGACTTCGCCTATGAACGCGGTAAAGCGCTGGTTTCGAAGATGCGGCAGCTGATTCCGCGGCAGATGTTTGAGGTGGCAATCCAGGCTTCGATTGGAGCCAAGATCATCGCCCGCGAAACAGTATCGGCAATCCGCAAGAATGTCATCGCCAAATGTTACGGCGGCGACATCAGCCGCAAGCGCAAACTGCTGGAGAAGCAGAAGGAAGGCAAGAAGCGCATGAAACGGATTGGCCGGGTCGACATTCCGCAAGAAGCATTTCTGGCGGTGCTTAAGGTCGGCGAAGATAGCTAAAAGAACCCGGCCAAATTTTCTCAACACTTCCAAATTGTTATGTGGTCGAGTATGATCCGACCTCGAAAGTCCAGTCAATTAAATCGGTTTCCTAAAAATCATTCTTGAATACTCTCAATTGGACCAGCCAGCACGATAGTCAGTCGGTCAAATGCGTCCTCGGAGTCTTCATTACCAATGCAGGCATTTTAACGGTGCGCTTAGGCATACCGAAACGAAGTTAAAGGGGGGTTATGTTCAACATCAAGGGGACCTTTTTTTCTCTGATCTGCATTCTTGCTGCAGCGGTACCTTCACTGGCACAAAGCGCTGCCCGGGAGAAATCGCCGGTCTACACTTACGTCGCCCAATGGGCGGTTCCTCGTGCGCAATGGCCGGACATGACGAAGGCTGACGAACTGGATCGGCCGGTGCTCGACAAACTGGTCGCTGACGGCACACTTATGGGCTACGGCGCCTATACCAACCTGATTCACCAGGAGGGCGAACCCACGCACGGAACCTGGTTTACTGCCGGGTCGGAAGGCAACTTACTCAAGGCGCTTGAAATGATCTACGCCCAACCTGGGTTGGTCAACGCACCCGTGCAGGCTGCCTCCAAACATTGGGACCAGATTTTCAGGTCCAGTATCTACAATGCCAAGCCCGGGACATCTACCGGTGGGTATCTCACTTGGTCGCGTTGGGACGTCAAACCCGGCGACATGAGAAGCTACAACGAACTTACGAAGAAGGTTTTGGTACCGGTGCTTGAGAAACTACTAGCCGAGGGCTCCATCACATCCTACGGCCAGTTGGTGGAGGACTATCACACCCAGAAGATGGGAGCCGTTTTCGAGTACTTCACGGTCCCCGATTACGCGTCTCTAGACAAAGCCAACAAGGCTCTGGAGGACGTTTTCGACAGCAATCCTGCTCTGGGCGATGCCGTCCGAGGGCTGTTGGAACGCGATGGACATCGCGACTTTCTGACCCGGGTGCGTTTCATGGTGAGTAAGTAGTCGGAAGCAAATCTGAAGGGCTGCCAACTCAGCTATTTTATGGCTTGGAAAGGCGGCCTTTCTGGGATTTTTCGAGCGATTTCGTGCGGATGGTAGTTTCCTGTATGTGCAAATCTCATTTGGTTGCACGAATTTACGCTTTCGTAACGGTCGAATTTACACGCTCTTTACACGACTTAACCTGCCTGCTCACACGAGGATAGCTCGCATCCCGGTGCTCTAAAATCGTGACTAGAGATAGCGAGCGCATGGACAACTGCAACAAAATCTGTGCTTCCACAGTATTTTCCACAGAAATCCTGCGGCTATTTGACGGTTAAAGTTGACCGGATTACTCGGGCACAATTCCGCCCCCCTGCATCGATTCGAAGCGTGTGGAACTCTTCAGGAAAGCGAGCTTTACGGTGCCGGTAGGGCCGTTGCGTTGCTTACGGATGATCAGTTCGGCGATGCCGTCGAGCTCAGGTTCGTCCGGCTTGTAGACCTCTTCACGAAAGATAAAAGCGACCAAGTCGGCGTCCTGCTCAATCGATCCCGATTCGCGCAGGTCGGCGAGTTGTGGCCGGTGGTCGCCCGACCCCCGGCTTTCTGGAGCGCGGCTTAGCTGGGACAGAGCGATGACCGGAACCCTCAATTCCTTAGCCAGAGCCTTGAGACCACGCGAAATTGCCGAGACCTCCTGAGTGCGGTTCTCATAACGGCGGCCGCCGGCTGACATTAGCTGCAGGTAGTCAACGATGATCATGTCCAGGCCGCTTTGCGACTGCTGCAGGCGGCGGGATTTAGCACGCATTTCGCTGAGCGAGATACCGGGAGTGTCATCGATGAAAATAGGTGCGTGGGTCAGCTTCTCCAAGGCCTGAGCGATTTTGCGGGTGTCGTCCTGCCAGAGGGAGCCGGTACGAAATTTGTGGGAGTCGACTCGCGCCGCCGAGCACAACATGCGTTGCAGCAGCGCTTCGCTCGACATTTCCAGGGAAAAGACAGCCACGATCTTCTGATCGTTGATGGCGGCGTTCTCAGCGATATTCATGGCAAAGGCGGTCTTGCCCATGGATGGGCGGGCAGCGATGATGATCAGGTCAGAACGCTGCAGACCGCTGGTCATCTCGTCCAGGTCGGCGTAGTGAGTAGCGATGCCGGTGATGCGTTGCCCGCGTTGGAGGAGGGCGTCGATCGAGCCGAACTTCTCCTTAATGATCTCCTGCACGCCCATGAAGCCGCGTCCGATGCGCTGTTCGGAGAGCTGGAAGATAGCGGCTTCGGTATCGCTCAGAATGTCTTCGGCGGGGTCACTCTGGTCAGCAGCACGCGAAATTGCGGCGTTAGCAGCGTGGATCAGCCCACGCAGCATGGCCTTATCGCGGACGATCTTGACGTAGTGCTCGATACTTGGCCGGTCCGGGACGCCGTCGAGCAGGCTGGAAACGTAGGCCACGTCGCCGATCGACTCCAATTCCTTGGCGCGATCCAACTCTTCTGACAACGTTATTAAGTCAATGGGCCGGGAGGATTCGGCCAGCTCCACCATACGGGCATATATCTTGCGGTGTGAGTCGAGTGAGAAATCTTCGGGGTGGAGATGCTCGGCTGCCTGATTGAAGGAAAAGTTGTCGAGCAGGATGGCGCCGAGGATAGAGCGCTCCGCCTCGACATTGGCCGGCATGCTGTGCGCGAGACTGTAATCGGTGGTTGCCAAGGGATCGTCAGCCCGGAAAGTGTGAATTCATGTTAGCGGCAAGGGTCTTGTGGATGAGAGGAACAGCGTTGGAAAACCAGATGGAAATCAAAAACGTTTGGGTCGAAAGTTGCATGGGAAAATCTTCGCCAACAAGAGGGTTGAACCCGCTCAAATATGGAAGAGTATAGGCGAACAAATTGCGAATCTCAAGACTCAGGGCGCAAAAATAAATACGGCCCGGGCCAGCCACCCGAGCCGTATCGCTTGCGCTCGACGTCGTTTGCCTGTTCTCGCCGCCGAAGCTGCGAATCGGCCTACGGGAATCAAGTCGTCTCCGGAGAGATGCTCGTTTTCTCCGTGTACCTGGCGCGAATCAGAGATCCGCTGAGTTACTTCGGTTGACGGCTTAGTCCCACTCAATGAGGAGGACTTCAGAGGAGGCCGCAACGCCCGAGTTTCGCATTCGCGTTTTACCGCTCAGAAAAACCCTCCAGCAATTCACCCTCGAGAATTTGCTGGCAACCGGCACCGTCGTAACTGTTAAACAGGCATGCCAGACATTTCACGCATGCTCTGGAAGCACTCTGCGGCAACTGCCATTTTGCCGCAATAGAAAACTGCCGGTGCTTTGTGCGAAAACTGTGGACGACAGAATTTCCTTGTGGAAACTGCAGGAAAAAGCGTGCGCAATGTTGCAATTGCCCAATCTTAGTGGCGAAAATGACGGACGCCGGTGAAGATCATGGCCAGGCCCAACCGATCAGCGGCCTCGATTACTTCCTGATCGCGGACTGATCCGCCGGGTTGAATGACGGCCGTCGATCCTACCTTGGCAATTTGCTCCACTCCATCGGGAAAGGGAAAGAACGCATCGGAGGCGGCGACTGTGCCTTTAAGTGGAAGAACCGCTTTCATAGCGCCGATTTTAGCCGAGTCGACGCGGCTCATCTGTCCGGCGCCGACGCCTACGGTTTGTCCATCTCGCGCGTACAGGATGGCATTCGATTTCACATGCTTGCAAACCTTCCACGCGAACAGCAGCGCGCGCTTTTCTTCGGGGGTAGGTTGGCGCTTGGTGACCACCTTCAAGTCGGCCTCGGTCAGCTGACGGGTGTCGGCGTCTTGCAACAGAATTCCGCCGGAAACATTTTTCAGCACCCACTTTTCCGGGGTGGGTGTGATTTCGACTAGACGCAGGTTCTTTTTGGCGGCGAACTTGGTCCTGGCTTCTTCATCGAAACTGGGGGCGGCGATGACTTCCAGAAACAGCTTGGCCATTTCTTCTGCGGTTGCACCATCTACGGGGCGGTTTACTCCGATAACGCCGCCGAAAGCAGATACGGGATCGACCTCAAGCGCTTTTTTGTAGGCTTCGACCAGAGTTCTTGCGGTCGCGGTGCCGCAGGGGTTGGTGTGTTTGATGATGGCGCAGACCGTTTCGTCGAACTCCTGTGCCAGGTCCCAGGCGGCTTGCAGGTCCACGATGTTGTTGAAAGAAAGTTCTTTACCCTGGATTTGCCGTGCGTTGGCTATTCCTTTAGCCGATCCGTCGGAATACATGGCGGCCTTCTGGTGGGGGTTCTCTCCATAGCGGAGGTCGGCGATTTTCTGCAATGAAAGCCTAAGATTTTGCGGGAAGCCTCCGGCCGGCTTCACCAGCTGGTCATCACCTATTGTTTCCAGAGTCGAGGCAATCGCCGAGTCGTAGGCAGCGGTAGTCGCGAAAGCCTGCTGGGCCAGCCGCCATTTGGTAGCCAGTGATAGTGAGCCGCCGGATTTTGACATTTCATCGGCAATCCCCTGGTAGTCGGCGGTGGAAGTGACGACGGCGACATCTTGAAAATTCTTGGCGGCGGAGCGGATCATCGATGGGCCTCCTATATCAATGTTTTCAATTACTTCTTCGAACTGCACTCCGGGTTTGGAAGCGGTTTTCTCAAAGGCATACAAATTCACCACTACCATGTCGATTGGGAGGATGCCGTGAACGTCTACGGCATCACGGTGGGATTTATCGGAGCGGCGGTGGAGAATCCCGCCGTGCACTCTGGGATGCAGGGTTTTTACCCGGCCGTCCAGCATCTCTGGAAAGCCAGTGAGATCGGAGATGTCTTTGACGGAAATTCCGGATTCCCGCAGCAATTTGGCGGTCCCACCCGTCGAGACCAATTCCACCCCCATACCGGCAAGTTTGCGGGCGAATTCTACCAGTCCGGATTTGTCGGTGACACTGAGGATAGCTCGTTGAATCTTCTGTGGCATGGGGGAGCCTTATGGAGTGGGATGGTGCAGCTAGAAAATTTTATCAGCAGAGGTTGATGCGCGTCTTTGGATCGGGGCGGGGAAGGATTTCGTCCCGCTTGGAGCTTTAATCCGAAATGCTTTTTGCCACAGAGTGCACAGACCACACAGAGGGTTCGAATTTAGATTTTTGCCTTGGCCTTAAGCTTCACGTCGCCGTCTTGCATTTCGACCGTGAACTCCACGGCGTGGCAGCCATATTGTTTGCGGATTTGCTCGGTTTTCTTCTCCACAAATGTCGCGAAGCTGTCGATGCTTCCGCTAACGTCTTTGCCGGCTTTCTTTTTGGCCTCTGCCAAGGCGTAAAAAAGCTTTTCAACCTGACCACGTTCGGCCCGGGCATCGGAACACTCGACGGAGACGGTGTCGCCAGCCTTGGCGGCAGCAACTCCAAGGGCGGCAGCGGCGCTTACGCCATAAACTTTGTGATGGGCTTCGTGCTCCTCTGCCCGCACACCGGCCACGGATAGCAATGCATCCTGCGGACGCCGGTAGCCTTCCTCGCGGATACGGCCCTTCTTGCGCCACAGATCGCTGTAGACCGCGTATCGTTGAGCCATCTCGTTGTAGCGGTAGCGCTGCATGAAGCTCATCCGGCTGCCATCGCTGAATTTGCGCAGCAGGTTCAACACCTTCCACTCCAGATCGGTGGGAGGCTTTTTGGTCGGATTGCTGAAGTAGATCTCGTAGTCGATCTTCAACCGGCGGAGGAGGGAATCGAGTTGAGACAGCTCTTCATCGATGGCCAAGCAGAGTTCTCCAACCCCTAGTCTATGGGCTGGAAGCGGCGGCTACGAGGTACCTAGCGGCCACAACGGGTATGGGACCAAAGTACCCAGAGGACGGGGCAGGTCCCTGAGCGAGATACCTCTGTGAAATCTGTGGTTCGATTTTCACAGGGAAGAGCAGCTACTTATGCTGGGTTAGTGTTTCCCGTCAAACATTGGGCGGGCCATCTCGTCCGGGGATGCAGTCTCGGGATGCTCGGCCTTCCACGGCATCGCAGCGGTAATCCGCGTAAGGCCGCTCGGATGATCGAAGAAAAGGAATTCTTCTATTGGACCGGGTTCCATTTTCCGGTACGCACCCAGGAGCAGATCGACATTGGCTTCGCCGTCGGGCTGCCGTGCCGCGTTGAGGCCATACATGTCGGCCTCGAACTCCATGGTTCTGGCGATGGAACATGGCTGGGGGCTTGCGACCGGCCTGACAACGCGGCCACCGTGCAAAGAACGAGCAATTACGGCGCAAAGCGCCACGCGCATTAGATTTGGCATACTGACCTACCTAGCCGGGCTGTGATCCATCCCGTTTAACCCACTTGTAAGCAGCCAGCGAATTCTTCCAGAAATATTTCTCTGCTACGGCCCGTCCCTTGGCGTTGAAGTATTCGCGGACCAATCGCAACTCGACCTCGAACGGCAGCCACTGATCGCTGTTGGGCCAATCGCTGCCAAAGATTACCCGGTCTTCTCCGAAAATGCCGAAGATCTGGTCGAGTCGATCGCGATAGAAATTCAGCTCCTGCGGAATTTTTCCCTCGACCCGACGCAAGACCTCCGAAATCTTCACATAGACTTGCGGCCGTGTTCCCAACTCCCGCAAGTCAGTTTCATATGCGTGACGCGCAGCGGGATCGGCCGGCGGAGCCATCTGCGGAAGGTGATCAAGAACTACCCGCAACTTCGGGACCTGATCAGTCACTCGCACCGCCGCGGTAACCAAAGCTGGAGTCTGATTGGCTGTATCCAACGCAAGGTCTGCGTCTGCCAAGACTCGCAGGTCGGCTACGAATTCCGGTTTGGCAATCTCCCGACCCAGATCGCGGTCCCAAATATTTCCATAGCGGATGCCGCGGAACAAGGGGTTGCGCTGGAAACGCTCGAGTTGTTTGCGAAACTCCGGCTTGCCCGGTTCGAGATTGCCCACCGTGCCGACGATGATCTTGTTTTTGGCAGCGAGTTCGAGGACCCACTGGTTGTCCTCGAGCCATGGACTCGCCTCCACTTCAATCGCGCCGACGGTCCCTTGACGCACGGCAATCTTGCGGTAGCGGTCCGGAAGCGCCGGCTGGTAAAGAATGCCATCCTGTTTTGTGGGCCATGGCACACCTTGCGGACGCGTGGTGTCGAAGAGGTGGATGTGGGCGTCAATGACGGGAATCGCAGATGTTCCCTCGGCCCAGCCAAAGGTAGAGAGTCCCACCGCGGCAGACGCGCCCCCGGCAAGCGCGAGAAATTTTCTACGCTTCATAGAACAAGAAACTAGCGGCTCTCGAAAGACTTCAACAGGTTCATGCCGGATTCGAGCAGGCTTCCCTGTTCCGGCACCTGCCCGTTGGGCGTGAGCTTATCCACGATCATCGGCAAAAATTCTGCCAGCTTCGAGCTGGCAAGCTGCGCCGGAATTCCCGCACTCGCAGCCACTTGCTGCACCTGCTCGGTTCCCAGCACATGCTGAACTTGGTCCGGCGAAACTGGTAGATTCTGTCCGGTGCTCACCCACGAGTTCACCAGGTCTCCCAGCCCTTTTTCGTGAAACTGCTGGAGTAATCCGGAAATCCCGCCCGGCTGATTCTGAATCAGCTGTAGAACCGCCGAGACAATCGGATTCGAACTTCCGCTTGCGCTTGCTACGGCTTTGGTTGCCATCTCATCGAGAAATCCCATAAAGACTCCTTAAGAAAGGCAGCCCGGACGCCGCACGGCGGTCCGGGGTATATCGGTCACTTCTGTTTTGCGATAATCATGTCCTTGATCTTCGCGTACGTCGCCTGCGGAATGATCTTCTTCTGCACCAAGTCGGTTTTTTTGGCGTAAGGACGCCCATCGATGATCTTCTGCGAATACTTGTCGCCAATACCGGGCAGGGCCTGCAACTGGTCCTTGGTGGCCGAGTTCAGGTCGAGCAGATCGGTGGCCTTGGACATCGCCGCCGACTTGTCCGGCTTCACGGTATTGCCTTGCGCCGCGGCGCTGCCACTGACCAGAGAGATGGCGAACAAGATCGCCAAAAGGTGTGTGAACAAATTCTTACGCATATTCTTCTCCTCGTTCGTTCGGGGCCAGGCTCAAGGTATGGAGACGGCCAGAGGGGATTATATGTGCAGTTTAGTTTTTCCGCCCGCCATCTCCGCGCTCGGGTAAGATGCTCTAGCGAATGCCGCCAGAAACAAAGGCCCCTAACGAAAATGAACTGGCGCGGTTCGGCTATCGCCAGGAGCTCAACCGCGAACTGGGATGGTTCTCCAGTTTCGCCCTCAGCTTCTCGATCGTTGCCGTCACCACCGGCCTGTTCGCAACCTACGGTGCCGGATTGCAAACGGCTGGCCCGGCTTTCATCTGGACATGGCCAATCGTCGGTGTGGGGCAGTTTCTGTTGGCGATGGTCTTCGCCAAGTTATCCCGGCGCATTCCCCTATCCGGATCTGCCTATCAATGGACTCGGGAACTCGGCGGCAGCAATCTGGCATGGTGGGCGGGATGGCTCATGATCATCCAGGTCACCGCAGGCCTGGCGGCCGTCTGCTATGCATTAGCGAGTTATGCGCTGCCTGCTATAGGCATCACTGCGAGCTCCAGCAACGTCGTCATCGCAACGTCTTTGATCTTGTTTTCCATCGCTCTCATCAATCACTCCGGTGTCAAGACCACCAGCGTGGTGAACAACGTCATGGTGGTGGCGGAAATTGTGGTCATCCTGGTGGTGGGATTCCTTCTGCTTGTGTTGGCTATTATTCACAAGACGAATTCACTTCATTTTCTGTTCACCCATCCCGGGCATCCCAATGGAGCCGCCTTTCTCGGCCCCCTTGCCGCCTCATCTCTGATGGCCGCTTGGACGATCACTGGCTTTGAAGGTGCGGCCAACCTTGCAGAAGAAACTAAGCTGCCGGAAAAGCGGGTACCGTTCGCTATTTTGTCGTCGGAAGTATTCAGCGTGGTCATCGGCTTTCTCATCTTGCTGGGATTCACCCTGGCCATTCCCTCGCTCGATGCCGCCACGCATGACGCAGTCCCGTTCGCCTACATCATGAATCATCACTTTCCCCACCTCTTTACTACGATTGTGATGTTCATCATCGTTGCCGAAATCTACGCCTGCGCACTGGCTAACTCAGCCATGTTGATGCGCGTGGTCTGGGCCATGGCGCGGGACCGCCAGCTTCCCGGCTCCGGGTGGCTAAGCAGGATCAGCGCACGCAAAGTGCCGGCTAACTCTCTCTGGCTAATGACGGTTCTCACCGCCCTTTGCGCCTGGTGGGCAAAACTGGTGATGGTGATTGCGGGTATTTCGGGGATCGCCGCCTACATCACCTACGTCATGGTCGTCGGTTGCGCACTGTTGGGAAGCTCTCACCACCAAGTTTCAAAATCCCGGATCGTGCCGAGAGCGCTCGCCACGATCACCCTGATTTGGATTCTGATTTGCCTGGGGGCACTCACCATTCCCGAGACCACGCGAACGAATGTGAAAGCCATGCTGGTGTTGGGGTTGGTGGGTTTGGGCTTCTGGTTGCTAACCCGCAAATCGCGGGGACTAATGGGATCAGGCTCGGCGAAAATGGAATCCTTCGAAGTTCTTGAATGAGGTTCCCTTCACACCTCTCCGTTTTCTGTGGTTAATGCTTTTCCGAGGTCTGAAAACCTTTAACCACAGAAAACACAGGGTTCAAAAAGGGATTTGGATAGGCTGCAAAACCCCTCTACACCGCGGAGATAAATCTGCATACATCTGACGATTTGCGCGGGATCGAAGTTGTGTCGAAGCTTACCCGGCGATTCGTCCCATTTCTGTTTCTGCTCTACATCGTCGCCTACATGGACCGGATCAACGTTGGCTTTGCGGCGCTGCAAATGCAACAACAGCTTGGTTTCAGCGATGCGGTTTACGGCCGGGCGGCCGGGATATTCTTCCTCGGCTATTTCCTTCTGCAGATCCCAAGCAACCTGATTTTGCAGCGTGTCGGTGCCCGGCGTTGGGTGGCCGTTCTCATGGTGACTTGGGGCGTGGTTTCCTGTTCGACGATGTTTGTCACCACTCCCCGAGGCTTTTATGGTTTGCGTTTTTGCCTTGGACTGGCCGAAGCCGGCTTCTTCCCAGGAATCATTCTCTACCTGCGCAATTGGTTTCCGATTGGCGCGCGGGCGCGCACCATGGCCTGGTTCATGACTGCAGGTCCGGTTGCTGGAATCATAGGCGGGCCAATCTCGGGCGCGCTGCTAGGGCTCCACGGTTTACAAAGCCTCGCCGGCTGGCAATGGCTGTTTCTCATCGAAGGGTTCCCGGCCATCGTTTTGGGCGGCGTTGTTTTCGTCTACCTGGCGGACAATCCTCAAACTGCCCTCTGGCTGGAAGACGGCGAGCGCAAATGGCTGGTTGACACCCTGAAACGCGAACAAATTCCACGGCCAGATCACGTCAACGCACAATTACTTCCGGCATTCGCCAACGCAAGAATCTGGCTGCTCGCGCTGGTGTTCTTCGGAGTAAATGCCTGCGGCTACGGAGTCACACTGTGGCTGCCTAAATTGATTCACAGCCGTTCTGAAGCCAGCAACTTCATGGTCGGGCTGTTCTCTGCGATCCCATATGTTCTGGCCGCAATCGTGATGGTGGCTACTGGCGTTCATTCCGACCGAACTGGAGAACGTCGATGGCACTCGGCATTTTTTACGTTGTTGGCTGCGGTCGCTCTCTTCACTGCCGCTTATTCGCAAAGCGCCGGTGTCATGATCACTGCGCTTAGCGTTGCCGTGCTGTCGGGTTATTCCATGAACGGTCCGTTTTGGGCGATTTCAACCAGCCTGTTGCCCGGAGCGGCAGCAGCAGCGGGAATCGCCCTTATCAATGCGATGGGAAATCTGGGCGGTTTTTACGGCGCCTATGTTTTAGGCTCGACGCGTTCGCCCTCGGGAGAAATTGGAACCGGTCTGCAACGGTTATCGCTCACCATGGCGGTAAGCTTTTGTTTGTTTCTGCTCGCCACCGCCAAGCCGTTGGGTTCACATCGCGCCGCGAAGAACGCCAAGCTCATCTAAAAGCGAGCCGATACGGCCGGACCCATTACGTCACGCAGCCTTTTTGCCGGGTGGCAGGTCTTCCAACGCGACGTGGGGTGCTTGGCCGCGCGAGAATGTTTGCCTTTGAAGTCCCCTCGTCAGGAGAATCCCGCCCAAGCTCCCAAATCGCTTCCGTTGCCGGCAATCCGGAATAACGGTCCCGAGGATTTGCTTGTGGGTGCGATGGGATTGATGCATGATTGCGCAATGAATCCAAGCCGGATCGCATTGTTCGCGTGCGTATTGGTGATGGCGGTCTTGAGTCATACGGCGGTCGGTCAACCAGTCTTCAATGTGAAGGACTACGGCGCGACGGGGCGCAAGAGCGATGATGCACGACCGGCCCTTCAGAAAGCCATCGATGCATGCGGCAAGGCAGGAGGAGGGCGGGTGTACGTTCCGCCGGGGGAGTATACGTCGGGGCAACTTCATCTGCGCTCGGGCGTGCGACTGCATGTAGAGGCGGGCGCGACGATTTACGCCACACTTGATTCCAGCCAGTACGACGGCGCAAAGAACGCCGCTCTGATTTATGGCGAGGATCTGCACGATATCGCGCTCGAAGGCGCAGGGACTCTCGATGGGCAGTCCGAGTATGAGTGGCGGCCCAACGACATTACCGACCATTACATTCTTTCCAACCAGCACCAGATGGAAGCCACCGGAAAACCTTTGTTGCGTCCGTTTCCCAAGGGCTTTCCCGACGAAAAGGTATTTCCACGCATGGTGCTGCTGGTACGCTGCGTGGACGTGCGGATATCCGGATTGAAGTTCCTGCGTTCAAGAAGCTGGACTATCAATCCCTACGCCTGTAAGCGGCTAGTGATTGATGGGGTCTACATCTACTCAAGTCAAAAGGACGGGGTGTGGGCAGACGGCATCGATCCGGATGGTTGCCAGGACGTGCACATTTCGAACTCGACGATTGAGACCGGCGATGATGCGATTGTTTTCTACTCGACTGACAACTGGGGGCCCGTTCTGCCCACAGAGAACGTTACGGTGACCAACTGCCGTCTGTCGTCGTCGTCCAGCGCGATCAAGTTTTGCGACGGCAATAGCAGGGCGGTCCGCCGTGTCACCATCAGCAACGTCAACATTACAAACTCAAACCGTGGCCTGGCCTTCATGGTGTTCGACGGCGGTATTGTGGAAGACGTATTGATTTCAAATGTGACCATCGACACGCGCCGCTTTGACTGGTTCTGGTGGGGAGATGGCGATCCCATCCACTTCAATATCAAACGGCGCAGTGAATTGGACGGCCGGATATACAAGAATGAGCCCGCGGCCGGAATCATCCGAAACGTAACTATCGAGAATGTGATCGCCCATGGTCAGGGGACTTCCGGCATCCAGGGCCACCCCGACAGTTGGCTCAACGGAATTCGGCTCAATAACGTGCGGCTGTTTGTGTCACATGCCGTGGAAGCGCCCTATGAGAGTACGGCAGCAGCGATGACGCTGAAATATGCGCGCGACGTCGAGATGAAGGGCGTGGAACTGCGCTGGGAAGAACCGCACGCATCCACCTGGAAGTCTGGGCTTTTGGTTGACCATTTGAAGGGTTTGGAACTTGACGACGTGAGGATTGATCCAGCCCCCGGTTCTGACCAGCCGGTCCTATGTGTGAGCGACGCGGAAGGGGTGACGGTGAGGCAGTCACGAGTGGCGTCGATTCAAGTCGCGGGAGGCAAGAGCCCAAGTGTGCGTCTGATAGATACAGAGTCAAAAGTTACAACAGAGCCTAGTGCGCTGCCTGCGTCGGTGAAGTGAGTAGGGAGATCATCCCGCGATGGTCGCCCTGAGGCAAAGCTTGGCTCAAGGGTATCTATGGGTCTTGGGGTTTAGAGAATCCAAGTCTTAGGGGACAGAAGTCGCTGGGCGGCGCGCCATTGGCGACCCAATTTATCGGCGGTATTCTTTTCGCCTTCCTCATTCAGCAAGTGGCGCTTCGGAATCGTAGCCGCAGCAATTTTGGCAGCGCAACTGAAAACCAGTGGCGGAAGCGAGTGGGAGTCGAACTGACCCCTCAACCTAGAAGCGCCAACTTACAGAACCACGGACGCCCACCAGAGGTATGGTAAGAGATGGTAATAGGCCCTAACGGATTGCAGGTTTTAGGTTCCGTCCATACACGGGGTAAGGCTTGCACCCATTCCATGAGGGCAAACAGTGAGGCCGGGAACAACCAAAACATCGCCGCGTAGGGGGTTTTTATCGTTGGTTCAGTTTGGTTGATTAGAGCATAGTGCCGGTACGAGGCAGAGGTATGACGCACGATGAGTGGCGATTGCTTGGATATGGGCTGCTGACAGCCTTCCTTATGGCACTCGTTCTCGTGCCCATTCTCCTAAACGACAAGAATTTCTCTAAGTTAGGGGCGGAGGGGATTCTTGGCGTTCTCGCTTTAGCCGTCTTCCTGCTATCCAAGTACATGGAACGGCGTGCCAAATCAAAATGACGCATCTCCCGGATAATCAAGAATGATATTTCAGGTGGAACAATCCAGATGCCCTATACGTAGAAGCAACTACACATACCTCGCGAAAGGGATTGCTTCGTGGAAAAAACCCTTGTTCCCCTGCAAGTGCTGCTTTTTACAGCTCTGCTTGCTGCACCGCTGGCTCACATCCACGCACAGGCTGCACCTGCCCCCGACCCATTGTTTGAAACGATCCGGTCGTTGGATGCCAAACTTTTCGACGCCTACAATCATTGTGACTTAGAGAAATTCGGATCGCTGCTGGCCGACGATTTGGAGTTCTATCACGACAAGGGCGGGATGAGCAGCGGACGGCAAACTGTGGTTGACGCTGTGAAGAACAATATCTGTGGCAAGGTGACTCGAGAGCTGGTTCTGGGGACGCTTGAGGTATACCCCATGGCCAACTATGGCGCGGTGGAGATCGGCGTTCACCGCTTCCACCATCCCGGAAATGCCGATGATGTGGGAGAGGCGAAGTTCATTCACCTCTGGCAAAACAAGGACGGAGTGTGGAAGGTCACGCGTGTCATCAGCTTCGACCACCACGCGTTAACAAAGTGACCAGCCAGTACTGCAATAGGAACTTAGGCAGAAGAAGAATACAACAGGGCGGTATTGTAATTGACGCAATCAGGTTGCGGGAACAATTGCCCTTTAGAAGGTTGGCCGAGCGTTTCGGAGTATCAGTCTGGACCGCTCATGGACTTTGCAAGAAATGAGCTATCTGCCTTCGGTAGGTATCACTGGATCCGAACGAAAAGGTGCAACCACTGCCGAGCGGGCCTGCCCGATTACCACGCCGAAACCTCAATCGGCGATCTATCACTATTGACAGTTTTCTTAGCTTGGAAGATTGCCTGAGGTTGTCAACAGGTTTTGGCAGTTGGGCACCGGCGGGAAGTTCCGAGTAAGTTTTCGGTTTACGTTTTACGAACAATCGCAAACAACAATGTTGTCTCCAACATAGCCTGATAAAATACCGCGCAAATGTCCTGCAAATCATGCCAATCCGACCAGCGCAATTTCAACGGAGAAGTGGCGATTCATTTCCCAGGACTTCAGGGTTTGGACAAGCCCATCGTCTGGGTGTTTCCAAAGCTTGTCGTGTGTTTGAATTGTGGCTTCACGGAATTTGTAATTCCCCAGAGGGAGTTGCGACAGCTTGCGCAAAGCGACTCGGCAGTGGCCTAGCCTGCGACCAGAGATTGGGCCTATTCAGTCCAGCGGAAGGAGTGTGTTCGTATTCTCGGCGTAGGCCAGAGTTGCCTTTTTGATTCCACTGCGAGATGTATCCATGCACGCCAGCGCTCAAGGCTGCCTGTCCAGCAAGATCAAGTCGGGTTGCAGTTTCTGAGCCTTTTGAACCGTTCCCAAACCATCCGCTGCTTCAGCGACGACACGTAATTCCGGGCGCGCTAGGAGGAGGGAACGGACCCGTGGCGCCACGGCTCACAATCATCCACCAAAAGAAAGCGAACGGAAACGAAATCGTAATCGCCGATTCAATCTCTGGCTAGACGACTCCAAACAGGTTCTTCGGCTACTTCGTACCCCAGGAGATTGCGTTTCACGTGTTGCAACCCGCTCTATTCACTTAAACAACTGCTCGATCTGACCAAGATTATGGAGGAAAAATCCACCTAATTCAGAGTGAGGAGTACGCCAACTCTTCGGTTTGGCAGGTCGACACTCGGCGCGAACGAAAGTTTTGCTCCTCGAATGGAGATTCCGGTGCGGCTGCAGACGCTGCTACCCACGATGTAACCTAAAGTGGCCCCGGCGGTGACGTCGCTTGCCCAGTGTTTGTTTTCCCGCAGCCGAGCCATGCTTATGAAGCTGGCTACACCATAACCGAGGATCCCTGCCTTCCAACCGTAATAGCGTTGCACGACGGTCGCAATCATAAAGGAAGTGGATGCGTGCCCTGACGGAAACGATTGATCATCGCTTTTATCCGGGCGCGTCCGACCTATGGCGAATTTCATTCCTTGGTTCAAGCCCTGATCGAGGGCAGTGGCTTGGGCCAGCGAATAGGTGAAGGAATGGAACCGATCGTTTTGCGATCGATTCCCCACTATGAGAAGCCCGCCAACCACTGGGGCAACTACGTAGAGCGATCCCAGCGCCGATCCGACTTTGCCAACTGAGGAAGAACCGTCCTGGACAGAAAAGCGCTCCTGGATATCTTCGTCCCAGATAGAGATCACTCCGGTTGAAGCGCTGCCAATCAGCAGGGGGGCAATGTTCTTCTTGCTGAACATCGCCAGGAAGTTCCTGCCGAGATTCTGTGGGAAGCGCTTGAGGCTGGTATATTCAGGCGGAGTATCACTGGGCAACCCTGAGGATACACTTTGACCGTCTGCTCTGCCGAGCCCACATACCCACAATAGAATGATGACAGCCGCTAAGACGCACCGTCGTGCCCCATCGATGGAAGGGATCGCACTCGATCGCACTCGAAATTTCCAAGGAGCTGAGTCGTCCATCATTTTTATCGGCGATTGTGATTTGGTAAGGTCATAGCGCAGTTTCATAAGACTATCCAGCCTCTAAATCAGAGCGAATCGGGTAGCTTTCGTACTCAATTCGCCCAGTGCAAAACATTCGTCAAAACCGACCAACGGCGCCGCTGTGGCGCGGCGTCGCGTCCGAGGATCCAATGGTCATAAAGTGCCTGGATTGTGCCGTCCTTCTGCTTAAGGTCGAGCCAAGAGCCAAGAAACTTTGCAAACTCCGCGTCATGGGTTGCCACCGGGTAGGCTAAGGGAATGCGGATCGATAGGGGATGAGGAATGGCCACGGAGAACGCCGGGTACAGCAATGTTAGGAATGAGCCTCTTTCAGCAGGAAAGGCAAGAGCATCCACCGAGGTATTTTGTCCTTTGAAGAAGTCTTCGGGATCCTTGATGGGAACGACCGTGATGCCGGGGAATTCGCGTTGCAGGAGATGCGAATAGTAAGGAAGGTCGGGAACAGCAACGCGAAGTCCTACGGACGTGCGGATTCTCTCAGCGCTCGAGAATTCAACCCGGCGCCTGTCGGGAACGACAAATGCAAATGTTTCGTCCAGGTAGGAAGGAGAAAACACCATTAGTCTGGCGCGATCTGTCGTTATTACGACGCCTCCCATGATGAGATCGCAAAGGCCATAATCAAGTACTTCAGTGATTCGCTCCCGCGGGACGGGCACGAATTCAACCTCCAAGCCCAATTCTCTCGCCAGCACGCTTGCCATTTCTACGTCAAAGCCGACAAGCTCACCGTGATTGTTGAAGAAACTGTAGGGTGGCTGGGAAGCTATGAATCCCACTCTGAGGCGGCCCCGGGCTCGCGCTGCATCTAGGACTCGCACATCATTATTCGGCAGTTGACCCGGCTTGGCTGGCAATTCACGCAACACGACCGTTGGAACTTCTGAAGGATGCAGGAACTGCATTGCCATGGCCATGCGGTCTCGGTCGTACGTCCCCGCGCCTAACATGCGCAGAGACGCAGTTAGTGCCACCATCGTGATAACTACTATTCCCAGCGTTAGGAAGACGTAACGGAGAATTCGTGAGAGGCGGAAGGCAAGTTTGCCCGCGAGGGCGAATGTTCCCGCCACCGCCAGCGCGATCATATACATAGCCGAGGTCAGGGTACCGAAGCGCGAGTTTACGAACGCCGTGGCCAAAAATAGTTGATAGGTGTCAGCAGGAACGTGCACCAGATCCAGCAGGAAGGGGATGGCAACGTTCACGCTTCCCATCAAGCTAACCACTCCTCCCAAGGCAAGCACGGGGTAATCGGTTGCGCGTAGGAGGGTTTCGGAATACCAGGCAGCAAAGAGCACAAAGCTAAGGGTGAGCATCTTGGCTGCATGCGGCAAGTTATAGAATGCCGGAACAATCACATCTGGAGAAGACCCTTCCTCGTTTTCCTGAAATCCATATTGGCTGAGCAGTCGCTTCGAGTGATCAATCAGCATTGGCAGGATAATAAAAAGATCTCCAGTCATAAATGCTGTGATCAGGACGTCGCGCGTGGCTGCAAGAATCCGTCGCGCAGGGATTGGAGTGATGCATGCGACGAATCCGGGCAAGACCCAGAGCGTCAGGAGTAGCGCCATAGTTCCGTAACTAATCAGATAAACACTTACCTTAGCCAGTTGCTCCAGATCGGTAGTGCCAACGGTATAGGCTGCGATGCAAAACAGTCCGATAGGCGTAAGCCGCACTACGAACCGATTCGCTCTTGCCAAGGCCCGTTCCATGGTCAACAGGACTTCAATGAGGCCCGCCTTGCGCTCAATGCCCATCAGCGCCACGCCTAAGAAACTGCTGAAGAGAACTACCGCAGGAACGACGTTGTTAGTTAGAGAGTAAAAGGGATTAGACGGAATATAGAGCGAGACAAAATCAAAGGGCGGCCGTTCCTCGACTAGGGTCGTGCTAAAGAAGGAGGCATTTTGTACATGTGGAAAGGCTAAAGGCATCACGAAAACGGCTCCCAGCGCGATACCCCAGAGCACGAGAGTCAACGCCCCTACTCTCATGAATAGCATCTTAACTTTTGCCGCAGTCAAACTGCCGATCCCGGCAACCAGCGAGACAGTGACATAGGGGAGTACTGTCATCTGCAGAAGACGGATGAAGCCGTCCACACCATAACGAAATAGTCCGGCCCTCTCACCCAAGAAAAGACCGACTGCCGTCCCCAAACCGAGCCCAACGAGAATCTGATATGTGAATGAAAGCATAATGTCGGGCTAGTTAAGGACAGAGTGCTGTTGTTTGCGTGACCTTAGGGTGTTCGCTCGAAACCAACGAGCTGCCATCCATCAGATTGGCGACGAAAGTAGGAAGTCACAGGTTGAGCCCACGTCGGATGCGTGCCACTGATTGCACTCAACCCAACCTTGATAAATGCACCGCGCGCAGAAGGCAGTCCTGTGGGTGCCTGCATTCGCTGCTCTTTACTTGTTGTTTCCCCGATCGGTGTAGTATTGCCGGTTACGTTGTCGAAGGTCGACCAAGTGGCTTTGTAGCTTTCCGGAGCTGCGGCCAGCTTAGCCTCGACGGCCGCGTTGCCGAAGGCCATTACCCCAGACGCGTCCAGAGTAGGATCGACAATCGGGTTGATGGCCGGCAAATAGCGTCGGCCAATTGAGTTCCTTCGGTCAATGAGCATGCGGGCCAAGACTTTTGCCGCCGCTGGGTCTCCGAACTTTCCCTCGGCAACTGCCGCACCGATCATTTCATCGGTGATAGCCATTGCCTTTCGGGCCGCCCAAAACTTGTCGTCGAGCCGTGAACGAATGAAGGCTGGGTTGGCCACCCGTGGCCTCCACTTTTCCGGATCCCACTCTGTGTTGTTAAGGGGAAGACGTCCGATGGTCCGGGACTCATAGAAAGGGTCCGTCCGCCAGGGAAGAATGTAGAACCCAAAGGCTGCAATTCCTTTCCCAATTTGCGAGCCAGGCTCGAGCAGATACTCGTGACCCTCCCAGTAATCGCGGGGCGCAACACCGGCGCTGCCGAGCGTCGACCCGAAGTCGAGCAAGTAATGCTGCACGATTTTGTGTCCGTTCTCAACAATCAGTGTGTCAATGGTGTTGATACTTTTTGCGTCAACATGGTTGAACCAGGCAGCAAACACTCCATATCCCCGCAGTTCGCGATGGTTTTCGTGCGGAATAAGGTCGTTCGGATCATCGGGGCGCGTGCCATAGAATCGAATCCTACCCACCATTTTTCCTGGGATCGACAGGCTCGCGATGACGCGGTATGTCCCGTCCGAATCGCCTTCTACTTCCTTTAGCAGCGAGTTGATATCGCTGAGGCGCATTGCGCGCTTAATGCCACTGGGTGGAGTGAAGACAGCGTTTTGGTCGATGAACAGATCGCTGGGGCGCAGCTTGGAGATGTAGTACTCAGTAATGTTATAACCTAGCGCCCAAAACAGCTTGGCAACCACCACCTCTGTCCCGGTTGCCATTCCCCGGTAACCTGGGGGATCAAATTTGAGGAACCAGATTAACCCGGACGAGTCCCGGATCGTGAAACCGGGAGTAACACCGTCCGTCTTGGCGGCGATGACCGTCCATTTGCCTGGTGATGGCCCATGGCTCGTGTTGCTGCCACGGGCAACCTGCTCAGGGGTTAGCGCTGCCCTGCCCGCCCTGTTGGTGAACCAGCTACCATCGGAAACTTCGTCTACGGTGTTGGTGTTCTGTGCCCGTCGGTTAAAGTCCTTGTCTCCCGGGCGCGCAAACATATTCTCAGCCACGTCATAGACAAGTTGAGGCTCGTAGAACATGACCCGCGAAGCGTCCTGCGAGTTAACCTCCTGCCAAAGCGGATCGTCTTCGTAGAACTTAGTGGAGGCCGACGACACGAGGGAAAAAAGGAAAATGGCTGCCGTCAATCTAATAGCGACTAACCCTCCGCTAGCTCGAAAGATCGGAACAGGTGGTTTCATGTCAGTTTGTTCCTTTGCTTAAAATAGGCCTGTAGAGAAAATTAAATTGAAGCCCTCGTTGCTCCTGGCTGCGTCAATTCGAAGCGCCATGAACTTGGGGCCATGAAAGCGGATGCCGACACCACCATCAGTATGCAGGCCATCGAAGTTCAGATCACCCCGTCTTGCCGCCACTTTGCCCGTATCGGCGAAGAGGGCGACGTCGATGAAGTGGGAAGGAGTCCAGCGGTATTCAGCCTGTAACAGCATCATGTTCCGATCACGGAAGCGGCGATTTTGATATCCGCGCAGCGTGTCGCCACTGCCTAAGTACGGCATCATGAAATATGGGACCTGGCTATTACCGTTCGTCATCGTCAGACTGCCCAAGCCGCGGAAGACCAGGACCCAGTTCTCACGGAGCAAGGGGACGTACTGCTGAAGCTCGAGATCGAGCTGACGAAAACTAAAGGAATCACTGCCACTCTGCGTATAGTTCGCAAAGTCGACACGGTAAAGACCTCCGCGTCGTGTATAGAAAGGAGATTGACGCCAGTCGACGACTGCAAAGGCTCGCGATACCCCGTACGACACTTCCTGCCCGAGACCGGGCGTTATCGGAGGAGTGAAGATCTGCTCAATAGACGTCCCCGCATCACCGGGTCCAGTTTCTACGTGCAGATACTCCGCTCCACCACCCAGCGAAAACCATTTCGCCAGCTTCACGTTCACACTCGGCCCTACTCTTGTTGGACGATAGAGATAGCTGGTTTTATCGTGTTTGCTCGACGCGTTCCCGACCCCATAAAAGCTGACCTTTGGGGCGTCCAACCACTTCACATCAAGGTTCACCTTCACCCGGCGATCGGCAAATTCCGGGAACTCCAAACCGGACTGGAGCAGTTTGTAGTTCTTGAATGACCATCCTCCCAGAACGTTAAAGGCTCCGCTATCAGCGAATCGGCCGCGGTAGCCGGCTCCCAGCGACACACCCCCACCGCCAAGAATGCTGCCAAACCAGGGATACAGCCCACGGGGAGCTCCACCAATTAGTCCAGTCTTATCGACCCAGGTGAGAACCTCCTCAGCCTTGTTCTCTGTCATTGGCTTCAGCTTGAGAGCCTTCTCGGATTGAAGGCGGGTCTGCTCGCGGGTCCTGCTCGCGTCCTCATTCTGCTGCGTGAACCCTGGGATGCTAAAGGCGAGCCAAAGGCTCAGTCCGGTTATGAAACTTCGGTTGATTGATTGCGACATTTCTATCAAACTCTCCAAATAAAAAACCGTACTTCTCCATAAATGGCGGAAGCGAGGGAGATTTGTTCCGCCATTTAAAGTTCAGCTGTGTTCGTCTCACGCGCTTTCCGTTGCAGAAGCACGTTGAGCATCAACACAACCAACAGCCACCCGCCAGTCATTACCAGGTTCACTAGGGAGAACGAAGCAGTTGTGAAAGCTAGGCGCTCCCCCCCGAAAACGACCCCGGCCTGCATCACGTCTCCAGCCCGCATAAAGAAGGAATCCACCGCCTGCTTAGCTTTGTACTTGGCCTCCCGGCTGGTTGGCAGCCAGAGGGCCTGTTTGGTTGTATTGCCAAGCGAGTAGTCGATGCTGTTATCCACCACTTTGAGCCAATAGATCTTTCCAATCGATGGGCTCCCGGCCATGGTCAGATAACCCAGGAAGACTGCTACCGGATGTATGAAGAGTGCTTTTCTCACTCCCAGGAACTTAAAAACACGCGACACGACAAATAGCTGCAACACAAAACCCGACAAGTTCACCGTGCTGAAAAAACGGCTGTAGGTTTGGCCAATAAAGTTTTCCCGGGTCGTCTTGCTTTCGGGGCCGGCGCCATAGGTATCGTTTGCCTTCGTGACCGCATAGCGGCCGAGCAAATATTCTCCAGAACTGTTTACGAGATTCAATAGCACGACGAGGAGCGCAATCAGAAGCAGGTACTTATCCTTCCTAATCAACCCGAAAGCGCCAGCCTTGCCCAGCGGTTGCTTGGCCAACGCCGCCTCTTCTTGCGGTACTAATTGCACAGCCGATTTATCCACGAAAGCGGCGATTACAACTGTGAACGCCAGAATCACACCAGCCACCAGTAGCAGCGGATAGGTTCCCAGCACTCCGATGAGTCGTCCGGCATAAAGAGATCCGATCCAGGCGCCGAGACTACTGCCCAACCCGATCAACGGGAATAGTCGCTTACCCTGTTCTTGTTTATAGAGGTCATTCGCGAAAGCCCAGAATTGGGCAATGACCATAACATTGAAGATGCCGACCCAAATGAAATAGACAATGCCGATGCGCACCCCGGATTTGCCAATCAGGAAGAAGAGTCCGAGATGAGCGATGAAGAAAAGAGTTACCCAACGAACTAATCGAATGCGATTTACGCGGGACGCAAATGCTGCGAAAGCTGGAACCAGGAAGAGCAGCAGGAGAGCCTGACCTGCGGCTGAATAGCTCTTCACTGCGGCGCCTCCCTCCGAGAGGATCAGCGCTTCCCGAGCCGTCTTCAATATGTAATAAGCTCCCAGGATGAGAAACATCACCAAAGCCATCAGCAGAACGCTTTTGGCCTCGCCGGGTCGGACCTCCGCGATTGGTGACAACAAGCGTTCAACCAATCCACCTCGTATTGCCCTCTCTTCTGTCTGCGAGATGACCACGCTCGTGTTGCCACGCACCCCCCACATCTTCATACTCCCGTTTACAACTCTGCAGAAGATGTTTGAACTGTATGAACTGACAGAGTTTTGGTCGGAAGGGATCCTGACTTCGATGGCTAGGAATTCAATTTCAACGGTTGCGCCTGAGGGGCCAAGATCGCGATGCCTATAAGGGGATGGGATCGCCGCATGAACTGCTCATTCGGATGATGACCATTAGTTCGCGAAACGACGCAAGTCAGTTCAACAAGAGTTCGCCGCAGGCGACCCGCGACAAAAAGGCACGCCCAAACTTCGAAAGGAACTCGACAGCCAACTCACGGCCGCATCGGTCCGCACCAGTGCCGGTGATTTCTTCGACTATCCCAGTGAAGCGGGAGCCCCGAGCGACAACCAGATTTAGCGCTTCAACCCAGTACCTAAAAATGGGCACCTTAGCAGAATCCGTAATGAGCTTTCAGCGATTCCGACTCGATGACTGACTGCTCTCCTGCTCCTGCACCAGGGGCATCTGCGATGACACCTGCATATCAATCATCATGGCAACGCGTCGGTCTAATTGAAAAAAAGTTGCGGTCTTCTTTCCTTCCAGAATCTTGGCCACCACCGGCACATACTTCTGCCGCAACTGTGATATCGCGATGTCCATTTCCAACCAATTTCGGGTAAACAATAGCGACTGCTCATTCGTTAATTTTCCCCAGTTGTCAGCATACTCTTGGATCAGGCCGAATTTCCTGTCGTTGATCGTAATCAACTCCCCGATGTATCGATCGTAGACCGGCCAGAACTTTGCCGCTTCGGTGTCCGTGAGTACTAAGTTCGCCGCAATTAACTGCTTTCGCTTCGAGCGAAGGTCTTTCCGCATCAGATCCATGTCCTGATCGCTAATAACATGCGCATTGCTTTCTTTTTGCACAGATGTCTGGGCTCGCGACGCAGTCCCACTTAGCAGCCACGATCCCACAATGAATAAGGCTAGTAGTTTTTTCACGCGACTCCTCCAGAAAGGCGCAGCCTCGGACTGCGTGCCGGGCCATCCGCAGAAGTATTGTCCACGTTTGGGCATTGCACCAACTGCCAGAACTAACAGGACTACCTAGGGTAAGGACGGGCGGGGACGCCTTTGTCGGTGGTTCGGACAATGTCCAGATCAGGGCCCGCAAACTGGTAGCCGGACCTCCGCTGTGGAAAGCAGTGTCCGTGGTTAGGAAACTGGCCTGCTATATCGCAAGTAGGGCTAGGGCTGAAGCCGTTCCCGCTGGTACTTCATCCATCACAGTCTTCCTCTGCGAGCCAGTTTTGCATTTCATCAGCCACCGAAAACGGCTCGCGGGTTCTGTTCAAAACGACCGCCGAGTCCGTACGAATTGAGCTTTGAAGGGAATCGCGTCGTAACCGCCACCCTTCAGAAATCCAGTCACATAAAGCCCAGAAAAACAATGTGGGATTTCCCTACCTCATGCATCAAGGTTAACACTCGGGCGAAGCACTGATTCCACAAGCCTTGAACGATATAATCTTTGGCGACTGCTCCGAGCGGGAGGAGATCGAAGATGGCTCCTTCGGGTGAAGCACAGGAAGTTCGGGCCAAAGAATTCGTGCGGCGGCTTGGCTACGGCGAAATCATTGTGGGCGAGGCTAACATAAAGGACCTTCTACAAATGAAAGCGATTGGAGGAGCAGATTCGAATTGTGCGGACATCGTTGGCTTCAAACCCAACTTTAAAAATGCTGTCAGCACCATTGTCTGTGAATCGAAGGGAACAGATGTCGATCACGCTCTAGTTCAACTCGGAAACGTCGCTGCCGCTTTGCTTGAGCACTTCGCCGCCGAGAAATGGTTCTTGAATGATCCTGTTTTGCTTGTCTATCGATCAAGTCTCCGCAAGTTAGATATTGGTGATTCGCCTGGGCCCGGTTACATCACGGGCAAGCCCAATCACTGCGAAATGCGCTCTCTCATCGACGCAGGTACAGCAGAAAAGAAACCGGCTCCCGCGACCGCCCACATCGACTTGAGACGGCTAGATGTGCGCCTAACAAAGTGGGGCGAGCGTGTCACTAAGCTGCCGGTTTACGTTTACGTCGAACCGTAGCGCGGTTGATGAGCATTAACGGCGCAATCCGCCAAGTCCAACATTCTTTGACGCCGATGGGTCGAGGCCACCATAGCTGCTGGAGTTCGCCGATCGCGTTCGACAGATGTGAGGCTCGGGCCAGTATTTTTTCGCCAAGCCGCTGACGCAGGATCGACCGCGAAGCTTTTGAACACTTTTGCCAAGTTGCTTGGGTCTTTGAGGTTGGGGCTCCGGATCCTAGCAGCAGACCACGGCTTGAGGGCTACAACAAGGAATCATCATTACCGTGCGTAGAACCGTGAGCCACCATGAACCTACCCCAAACACCTGCCAGACTTCAGCTCCTCAAGCCAGTGCAAGCTAACGCTGCCACAGCCGAGTCTGACGAAGTGCCGACCGCGAGATCCAATGTGATAAGTTAACGACCGAAAGAACTGAAGTCGGAACGATTTCGAGCTAAGCATGAAGATGGCGGCATTTGAATCGTCCGGACTAGTCTCGTCCAACCTGACGCGTCGGACCTTCCTGCGCGATGCAACGTGGCTTACGCTCGCCGCAGCGATCTGTGCAGACGCGATCCCAGAAACGCAGCAGCCGTCTGTTCAGACAGTTCTTGGCCCGATCGCTAGCTCCAAACTGGGTGTCACACTTCCGCATGAACACATTATGTGTGACTTCATCGGCGCAGAGCAAACTAACCGGCATCGCTGGGAGGTGGATGCCGTGGCAAAGCGAATGCGTCCCTTACTAGCGCAGTTAAAGGATCGGGGGGTAACAGGATTCATCGACTGCACACCGGCGTATATCGGGCGTGACCCGAAGGTGCTGAAGCAGCTGGCGCAGGAAACAGGACTGCACATTGTAACGAACACTGGCTACTACGGGGGCGCGGACGACAAATTTGTGCCGAAGCATGCGTACGGCGCGACAGAAGATCAGCTTGCGGATCTCTGGTTGCAGGAGTGGAAAAACGGGATCGAGGATACGGGTGTGAAACCGGGTTTTATCAAGATTGGGGTGGATGAAATCAAAGGCGGTTCGGCCGCGCTTTCTTCTATCGACGAAAAACTTGTGCGAGTGTCGGCCCGTGTATCGAAGCAAACCGGTTTGGCGGTAACCTGCCACACCGGGGGCGGCCAAGCTGGTTTGACGGCGACGAAGATATTCATCAGCGAAAAAGCAGATCCAGCCCGCTTTATCGTCGCGCATTCGGATAGCCACGGGCTAGCGATCAACCAAAAGGTGGCGGAACTCGGGGCGTGGGTCTCGTTCGACGCGATTGGCAGACAGCCGCTCGAATTGTCGCTGGGACTGGTCCATGCAATGTTGGGAAACTATGCTGGGCGCCTGCTTCTCTCGCAAGACAGCGGTTGGTATTGGGTCGGCCAGAAGAACGGAGGCGAGGTTCGCGACTTCAACTACATCAGCGACGTCTTCCTGCCCGCTTTGCGTAAAGGGAATAACGGCGAAGCAATGATCCGACAGCTCACGGTAGAAAATCCGGCACACGCATTTGCCGACTGACCAGCAAAACTGGGGCATACCTCGCGGATTGCCCTACCTTGCGTAGAATCGCACGACGACGCCGACCATGCTTTGCTAACAGCCTACCGCAAGCCTCGCTGCCAAGAGCAAGCCAGGCATAAGCCCAGCCGTTTTAGACGGTATTCCGAACCTAAGATCATTACGACGCTGGAGGACAAACGTAATGACCTTATTGCCCATTGTGCGCTAGTGCTTTGGTTGGAAAAAGGCGCCGGGACGGTCATATCTGGGCTGCCCCAACTTTCCGACGTGCAGCACGGCTCTCTTGAAAACGCCCTTCGGAAAACCTACTGCTACGCCGGTGAGCCCTAGAGTTTTGTCTTCGTGCCTAGGTCAAATCGCCAGTGTTCTTTCAGCTTTTCAACTGGACGCTTTGATCCGAGTGCCGGATAATCGGGCCGCCAGGAACCTACGCCGCCTTCTTGGCCTCGCTTTATACGATGGGCGCGTAGCGCAACGAGCCTTCTGGCTGGAGAGCCGATCTTTGGGTTGACACATTAGGTCCGCCTAAATCAAAGTCAACGCGGATTGGGAACAATCTGGGCGCACGAAATCGTCCCAACGTGCCAAAGGACGGTGTCACTTCGCCGAACCACTCCAAGTCATTCAGCCACTCCTAAAATCTTTGCCACGGGAGGCCAAACGGCACGCCGGCACCAATAAATTGGCATCAGAATCGAGATCTCCCACTGGCCGCCCACAATTAAGTCCCAATTCACCCAATTAGCCAATGTCGCACATAAGCTTAGTAACGACCACGGAAGGCAGCCACGTAGCCACGACGGTAGCCCTCAGCATATTGCGACCGATACTGACTCTTGTCCCCCCAATAGCGATCATAACCGCGATCCGCGTCTTCGTATTTACCGCGCGGGTCCGGGTGGTAGGGCTTGCCTAGCTGCATGTCCTCACGAGCCACCATAGCTCCATCCTGATAGCCGAAGGAATAGCCCCGGTTTCCCTGGTCATAGCGATCCATGCGATACGATCCGCCCCAGGAGTCGTAACGAC